>LUMC01000090.1_pt1 | contig 19905 bp, 23 predicted proteins | sample 729671 | NCBI WGS metagenome assembly LUMC01 (sample SAMN03860273, study PRJNA289734) | marine metagenome | biome: seawater column; feature: ocean; material: water; isolation source: Red Sea water column Station 91 - depth 10m | place: Saudi Arabia: Red Sea | collected 2011-10-15 | depth 10 m | reverse complement strand
TCAATAACCCTTCACCAAGACCAAACATCGTTAGACCAAAGCATAAAAAAAAGAAAGTAGAAAATTTTGGTTTAAAATTATATGGCTTGTCAGAACTCCCATTAACTTTTGGTATTTTCTTTATTTTTAAAAACATTTTAATAAGTTATTTCTATTATAGATAAAGTCCACTAATGTAATTGCTAAATGAGAAAATTTATAGCCATTTTGTTTATTGTAATTTTTCCAGTTATTTCCATGGCACATATGGGTCACTACAATAAATATAACAAAATTGAAATGGAGATTTTTAGAAATGGTGAACTAATTGGATACAATTATTATTTTTTTGAAAGAAATGGTGAAGAAACTATTATTACAAATCAATTTAAATTTTCTGTTGATCTATTGGGAACTACAATTTTTCAGGTTGAGTCATATGGTGAAGAAAAATATATCAAAGATCAGTTGATATCATATAATTCTAAAACTCTTCAAAATGACAAAGAAAAATTTGTAAATTTAGAATTAAATAAAAAGAGTAGAAAATATGATATCAAAGGCTCCTCATTCAATGGCGAAGCAACAACTAATAATGTTATTGGAAATTGGTGGAATCATAAAATTTTGCAAGCAGGATCTCAAATAAGTCCAATATCAGGAAGTATTAAAGAACAGGTAGTTACTTTTATAGGAAAAGAAAAAATTGACCTTTATGGAAAAATTTATGATGTTGACCATTTTACACTTAAATCTAAGGATATGAATATTCCAAAAGATAAACGATTAGACTTTGATATTTGGTACGATCAAAAAAATTTAAGAATTTTAAAAGTGTCTTACTCAAGAATGGGAAATTGGGAATACAGATTGAAAAACTTTGAGTAATTTATCTCGAAATTTTTTTAAATAAGTCCCGTGCACTGATCCATCCCGACTCTAGTCTTGGTCCAACAAACCAATCAGCACAAACACCTATTTTTTTCTTTGGATCCCAAAAACTTTTTATCTTAAAAGGTTTTGAATTAGAGGAGTATTTCCAACCATGATTAAGAGAGAAATTAATTTTCGTTTTTTTAATATTTGAAAGTTGAAAGAACTTATCAATCATAATTTTTGAATTCTCTTTCTTATTATTTTTATTTTGATTGATCTTTTTATTTGCCCACTTAAATGTACTTTGAAGGGTCCATAAATCATATTTTGATTTAAATCTTTTTTTCGAGTTTTCATTACCCGCCCAACCAAGAATTGGATCTTCGAAAAGATAGCTACTATTTGATTTCTTGNNNTTTTTTTTATAGCAATCATAGTAGTTATATTTGCATCCATTTTAATTGATTTTTTTAAAAAAGAATTATTTATGAATCTTTTAGAGAGTTTTTTTAATTGTGGAAAAGGACAGGTCAAAATAATACTTTTAAAAGATCTCAATTTTCCATCAGCAAATGATAAATGCCAAAGTTTGTTTTTATAATGAATTTTTTTTAATTCACTTTGATAGTTACAATTGATTTTTTTTAATAAGTACTTGCTAATATCATTGTTTCCATTTTTACCTATAATTTTCAGATGTTTTTTATTTTCTTTTTTTTTGGAATTAAGAAAAATGTGTTTACCACCCCAAACCTTTAAAATTCTTTTTTTAATTAAATCTTTGGTAAATTTTTTAAATTCTGGGGTTTTTGGCGAAAAGTATTGAGTGCCATGATCAAAGCCTATATTACCTTTCATTCTTTTGAAAGATGCACGTCCTCCTGGACCTCTCGCTTTATCAAATAGGATTACTGAATTTTTTTTATTAAGAAGATTCGCAATTGTAGCTCCGGAAATACCTGAGCCGATTACGCAAAATTCACTCATTTACCAGCAACAACCATTCCCTCAATCATCATGGTTGGTGAATTGGTTGAATATTTAAACTCTAAATCATTTGCGAGAGTAATATTCTTAAACATGTCTTTAAAATTACCTGCAATAGTAATTTCATTTATAGGATACTTAAACTCTCCGTTTTCCACTAAAAAACCTGTTGCACCTACAGAATAATCACCAGTTACAATATTACTTCCGTGTCCTATAGTTTCTGTAATATAGAGACTTTTTGATTTTGAATTCAATAAATCTTTAAAACTAATATTTCCATTTTCAAAATAAAGATTGCTTGTCCCTCCACATCTTCCATTTGATTTAAGGTTTAATTTTTTTCCATTGTAAGTATCAATCAAATAATGTTTTAAAATTCCTTGGTCTACTAATTTAAGAGTATCAGTTTTAACCCCCTCGCTATCAAAATTTCTTGAGCCTAAACCTTTGAGTATATCCGGTTTATCTAAGACATTAATTTTATCAGAAAAAATTTTTTGGTTAACTTTATCTTTTAAAAAAGAGGTTCCTCTTGATATCGCTGATGATGAAATCGCACTTGCAAAAGTACTTAGTATTCCCTTAGCAATTCTTTTGTCAAAAATTATAGCAATTTTTTCACTACCTATTTTTTTGGGGCTTAATTTTCTAATTGTTTGATCAGCAGCTTGTTTACCTAATTCTCCTGCGTCATCCAAGTCTTTCAGAAAACATTTACTAGAATATTCATAATCTCTCTCCATACTTTTTTCATCTTTGGCAACTGTGACGCTCGAAGCTGTAAACGAAGATGTTTTGTAGCCAGCACAAAAACCTTCACTATTGGCTAAAATAAAATTTGATTTATTTTGAGTAAAACTAGATTCTGTATTAACAATCTTTTTATCATTGGAAGCAGCAGATTCTAATTTTTTCAAATAATCTATTTTTTGATCGTTTTCTATATGGGTATCGTCATAAAGATCTAAATCCTTAACTTCTTTGGCCAATAAATCTTTATCTGGTAATGAATTAAATTCATCTTCAGGAGTATTTTTTGTTGTCTCAACACATTTTTCAATCAAAATGTTTAGATTATCATCAAGTAAATTAGAAGAAGATATTGATGACTTTTTTTTTCCAATGTAAGTGGTAATGCTTATTCCAAGATCATCTGATCTATTAGACTCGTCTAGTTTTTTATTTCTAAAATTAACAGTTTCAGATACAGAGTTATTAACAATCACACTGGACTCGGTTGCGCCTAATTTCTTAGCTAAACCTAAACAATATGATGCTTTTTTTTCTAAAAATTCTTGATCTTTGACCATTTAAAGTTTTGTGCCACCAACAGTCATCTTATTAATTAGTATAGATGGTTGAGCAACGCCTACGGGAACACCTTGGCCAGCTTTTCCACATGTTCCAATACCAGGATCCATCATCATGTCATTCCCAACCATAGAAACTTCTTTTAAAATTGAAGGGCCATCTCCAATAAGTGTCGCGCCTTTAATTGGAGATCCAATTTTACCATTAACAATCTCATAAGCTTCAGTACAATTGAATACAAATTTTCCAGAGGTAATATCAACCTGTCCGCCACCAAAACTCACAGCAAAAATACCTTTGTCGACAGCTTTAATCATCTCATCTTGAGTCTGATTACCACTCAGCATCATCGTATTTCTCATTCTTGGAAGAACAATATGTCTATAGTTTTCTCTTCTTCCACTACCAGTAGATTTGGTTTTCATTAAACGAGCGTTTAGACGATCTTGCATAAAATTTTTTAAAATCCCATTCTCAATTAAAACAGTTTTTTCTGTCGGGGTTCCCTCATCATCAATCGTAAGACTACCTCTTCTGTTATCAATAGTACCATCATCAACAATTGTAACTCCCTCACTTGCAACTTTTTGGCCCATTAAATTATGAAAAGCTGAGGTTTTTTTTCTGTTAAAATCCCCTTCTAAACCATGACCAACAGCCTCATGAATTAATATTGCTGGCCAACCAGGTCCTAGCACAACTTTCATTTCACCAGCTGGTGCAGGTTTACTCTCTAAATTTACCGAGGCTATTCTCAAAGCCTCATCACAAACACTTTTCCAGTTATCATCTTTTAAATAAGAGTCATAAGATTGTCTTCCCCCAACACCATACACACCCGTCTCTTTTCTCCCATTTTTCTCAAGCATAACGGATACATTGAATCTTATTAAAGGACGAACATCAGTTAAAGTTTCTCCACCAGATCTAATTATTTCAACCGATTTTTGTTCTCCCAAAAAATTAGCAGTAACTTGTTTAATGTTGTCATCTTTTGAACGCAAATAATTATTTACTTCATTAAGTATTTTAATTTTTTCATTAAGAGATTTTTGTTCAATAGGGTTGATGTTTTCATAATATTTCTTATTAGATTTAGGAATTTCATGATTATAGGTACCTTTGACAGATTTAAGTGTCGATTTTAAATTTTCTGAAGATTGCTTTAAGGAGTTTTTTGAAATTTCGTTAGAGTGAGAATAAGCAACTACTTCATCGGAGATAGCTCTAAACCCAAATCCTAAATCTGAATTATAACTAGAATTTTTTATCTTATTATCATCTAGTAAAATTGACTCGGATTTAGAATTTTCTAAGTACAACTCACCATCATCACATTTTTGAAGAGTATCCGAAATAATATTTTCAGCCTCACTTCTTGATAGGTCAGATTTTTCAAAGAAATTACTCATAGAAGACATTAAATAGATTGTTTCAAAGATTTTTCAACTAGAGTATTTTACGCATGTACATATATGGGACAAATTAGTAATAAAACATCTAATTATGAAAGTTTATTTTAATAATTCTTGTAAAATTTGTAAGGCAGAAATTGATCTCTATAAGAAGGAAGAAATAGAGGAAATTGATTGGGTTGATATTACAGATAATGAATTAGCAGAACAAGAAACCTCTAAAGATAGTAAACAACTTTTGAGAAGACTGCATGTCAAAGATGGTGAAAAAGTTATTGGAGGTGCGGAAGCTTTTTTATTATTATGGAAAAAAATGCCAAAATATAAATTTCTTTATAAATTTTTTAAATTACCAATCATCTTTAATATATTTACAATTATATATGAAATAGTAGCTTTTTTTCTTTACTTAAAAAATAAAAAGCAACTTAAAAAATCTCTCCATGTACTATCACCAAGTCTTGGATCTAAGTTATTAAAATATGTGATCCACGCAATAATGTATCTGAAAATTAAATATAAAATTATTAAAAAGGCAGATCCTAAAATCATTACAGATAATACCTAATTTAATATAAATGTTTAATTATTATTTTTGGCTCTTTTCCTTGCAATGAGTTGCGTTAAAGAGTCTACCATTGTATCTGAGGCTTTGAAGATATCTACATTTCTAAACTCATGAGAAAGATTTTTTTCAGGATTAGTTTTATCTTCAATAACAATTCCTTCATCTGGAGAATTATTTTTAATATAAATTAATAATAACCAGTCATCATCTTGTGACTCATCCCATTTAATAAAAACTTCACCTGTTTCAAATCTTCTGTCTATACAACGAAAAATAGACATGTCGCGGGTGATATGTCTTTTATTTAACTGAAATACTAGGCTACTTGCACTTCTGTAAAAACTTTCTAATGCAAATTCAATTTTTTGTCTTGCTAAAGTATATTCTTTTTCTTTTTCTAATAAGGTTTCTCTATCTTCATCACCTTGAAGTTTAACCCCTAATGCTTCAACCCTTTCTTTAATTTTTTGATCTCGAAGTAATCGATATTTTTCCTTAAGTTTATCAATTCTTTCTTGTAAACCTGCATAGTCTTCTCTTTTTTCTTTTAAAGAAATTTTCTCAAGTTTTTCTAGTTCCTTGACTTCTCTAATTCTGAATTTTTCAATTTGTTTATCTAGTCTTAATTGTTTTAAAAACTGTTTTTGTTTTTCAGCTTGCTCAATTCTCAAAAGTGCTTGCTCTTTTCTTAGGAATAATTTTATATCTTTTACTCGTTGTTTTTCTAATCTAGCTTCTTCTTTAAGTGTTTGTTCTTTTAGTTTAACCCTGAGAGCTTGTTCTTCCTCTTTTTGTTTAGCCAACTCAATTTTTTCTGCCCTCTCTCTTTCAATTTTTTCTATCTTGATTCTTCTTTTTTCATCACGTTTTAAAACTTTATAACTTGAAATTGTCTCTGAAATTTTGTCAAAAAAACCTTGAATATGTTTTTCTTTTTAATTTTTTAACCTTCTTTTTCCTTTTTTTGATATCTCTTTTTTTTTTAAATCTTTTAACAACTCTTTTAGTTTTTTTACCTTTTCTTCGAAACTTATAGGATTTGGCTTTTTTTAATACTTTTCTTTTTTTTTTTGATTTTTTTTGTTTTTTTTTCATTTCTGAGAAGAAATGATTCTATCAATAATTTATTGATAAATATAGTCTCTAGTCACAGGGGTTGATCTATAATTTTTAGTGAGTTGAAATTGATAAACAACTTGATCACCCCACTTAAATGCCATTTCACAACCAGCGAGATAAAACTCCCACATTCTAAAAAATTTTTCATCGAACATTTGGATTATTTTATCTTTATTTTTTAAACAGTTTTCTTTCCAGTGTCTTAAAGTATGAGCATAATGAAGTCTTAAAACTTCAATGTCGGTTACAATTAAGCCAGCTTTTTCAATAGGATTCGTTACTTCACTTAAGCTTGGGGTATAACCACCAGGAAAAATATATTTTGTAATCCAAGGATGAGGATCTCTTGGTGGGTTAACAGACCCAATAGTGTGAATTAACGAAACTCCATCATCTTTCAACAATTTTTCAATTTGTTTAAAAAACTTTTTATAAAATTTCCTTCCAACATGTTCAAACATGCCAACACTCACTATTCTATCAAATTTCTCATCCAGCTCTCTATAATCCATCAGTTTAAATTTTACTTGGTTCTGTAAATTCATTTCTTTTGCTTTTTGATTACAATAGTTTAGTTGATTTTCTGATAGGGTTATTCCTGTAACTTCACACTTAGCATTTTTAGCAATATCAATTGCTAACGATCCCCAGCCACATCCTATGTCTAAAACTTTTTGGTCAGGTTTAATATTTAATTTTTTAATTATATGTTGAATCTTATTATTCTGTGCAGTTTCAAGACTATCATTTTCATTTTTAAAATAAGCACATGAATATTGTCTTTTAGGATCTAAAAACAAATCATAGAGATCATCTTTGATATCATAATGATGTGAAACATTCATTTTAGATTTTTTGATAAAGTTAAAATTGGTAAGATATCGGTAAGACCCCCTTAGTTTATTTAAAAGATAACTAAAAATGTTTAACTCGTTTCTTCCAATATTCATCAATGCTAGATCTAAAAAATCTGTAAGAGATCCATTTTCGATAACAATATCTCCATTTGTATATGCCTCCCCAAAGTAAAGATCTGGATGGAATAGTAATTTATAATGAAGTTTCTTATTTAGAATTTTTAATTTAATAGGATCGTCAGTTGGCTGACCAATAATATAATCCTTGGAGTCAGCGTCGGTCAGGATAAACCCTCCTTTTTTAAATACTTTATTAAGAAATCTCGCTAAATACATCTCAAGCTGCCAATTGTGATTTTGTTTCAAAATTTAAATCTTTTAAACTCTGCAAAAGATTTCTCTCATCAGTTTCGTTAAGTAAACTTAAAGGTGGTAATAGATTTCCATAAATTTTGTTCTCTTTTGAAAACAAAGTATGAAGAGCTGAAATTAAATTATATTTTTCAAAAGTATTTCTGACATTAACTAATTTTTGGTTTAAAGAATGATCTTTCTTTTCTTTAAAATCATCGTAAACTTTTCGAGCTAATTGAGATGTAGCATTGCAAGTTGCAGTAATAATTCCTGAACAACCATTTTCTAATCCTTTAAGTAATTTTGACTCTGAACCTGGCATAACTGAAAAATTTTCCAACTTTAGCTTTTCAAATAAATTGTAAGAACTATCCTTCACACCTACAATTTGATCAGGAAATTTGTGAACCAATTTTTCCACACATTCAATACTAAATTTATATCCACACAATTTTTCAAAATTATAAAGTATAATTTTAGACTCTGGTACTGCATCAATGATTTTTGTGTAAAAGTTTATTACATCCTTGTCTTGATATTTATAATAAGCTGGTGGCATGATTAAAAATTTTTTAAAGTTTAGAGAAACTGAAATTTTCATCAAATTAATTGTTTCATTTAAAGAATTTAATCCTGTTCCGATTAAATGTTTTTCTTTGTATTTACTTTCTGAAAGGTGATTTAGTAATTTAATCTTTTCAACGATAGGAATTAATTGCGCTTGGCCAGTGCTTCCAAATATTGCAGTGCCATGACAACCTTGGTCAATTAAATTTTCTGCATGTGATATAGTTTTTTCAATATTTAAGCTCAAATCAGAGTTCAGAACTGACATCGAAGCTGCATATATCCCACTTATTTTTGTCATAATAAAAATTTATATAAAATATAAATATTAGTAAAGTTTATAAATCGAATATGAAAATACTAGCTGTCCAAAATAGAATGGGTATTGGCGATACAGTAATCTTTTTACCCTTTATTAAGGCAATATCAAAAAAATACAATTCACCAGTAAGTCTCCTGGTAAGAGAAAATTCGAAAGCGACAGAGTTCTTACATCAAACTAATTACATTAATAAAATTCTTATCTTAGAAAGAGATAAAAAATTAAGTAATAAACATGGTGGTTTTTTTGGAACTTTAAATTTAATGAAAGAATTAAAAAAACAAAGTTTTGATAAAATTTTCATTTTTAATTCTTCTCTTAGATTTAATATAATAGCAAAATTATCAGGAATAACTGAAATTTATCAGTATCCATTATTTAGTAAAACTGACCAGCACATTATCAATACGCCAAAAAAATTTTTAAAAGATAAATTAAATATTAAAGAAATTGAAGATCCTGAAATACATATTGATGATGAAACTATTTCAAAATCAGTTGAAAAATTTAACATTGATAGAAATAAAATTAATATACTCTTAGGAATTGGTGGCTCAGGCCCAACGAAAAGAGTTCCCTCAAGAATATTTATTAATTTTATGGAAAAAATTTCAAAAATTAAAAAATGTAAGTTTTATCTTGCCACCGGTAAAAATAGTGATGAGCAAATTATTCTTAATGAAATACTTCAGTCTAAATTTAAAGACGCATGTTTACCTTTAGATGATTTATCGATTAAAGAAATTTTGCCGATCATAAAAAACTGCAATCTGTCTATTTGTAATGACTCAAGTTTTAGTCACTTATCTGCGGCATTGGGGACTAAAACGATAACTTTGATGGTTGATACTCCAATTATTTACGGAAATTATAATACTAAAATGTTCCCTGTAATTCCAGATGGTGAGGAAACTGTCAAGCATCATACCTCTGGAAAAGATAGAATAAATCCGCAGAAAATATTTGATAAAGCTTTAGAGATTCTAAATTAAGAAATATCGTTCAAAACTATATCTTTTGCTTCATTTACTATTGAGGACAACCTAGCTGTCTCTGGTGAAATATCCGGATGGATTTTTTTTTGTATTTTAACATAAGCTTTATTTACATCTTCTTTTGTAATTTTTTTATTCACATCTAAATTTAATATTTTATATGCTTCAGTTACTGAAATTGAAGATGAGTTATTTAGGTTCGATTGATTAAAAGAAAATCTTCCTGATCTTCTCAATGTTTGAATTAATCTATAAAGCGATATTAATTGAAAAATAGATAGACCTTTTAATTTTAATAATGCAAGACTAGCTAATGTAAAAGGCAACGTTAATAAAAAACGCCCACCGATGGCAAATAAAATTGCTAATACAATAAATCCAAGTATTAATAAAATCCTTAGACCTTTTGATATTTTTTTTGAGGAAATCTTAGTTATAAATTTCAATAGAAAGTATAAAATAGTCAAAATGACTAATGTATAAATTATGATATTCATATAGTTCTTCTTTTTTATGAAGGTACCACAACTTAGAAAAAAACTGGAAATAAAATCTTGTCACAACACAAGTTGGGAAGATAATTACAGCTGGATACATCAAAAAGATATTCTTGAAGTCTTAAAAGACAAAAATAAATTAAATCCAGAAGTAAAAAAATACTTAATTGAAGAAAACAATCATACTGACTATCATCTTAAAGATACTAAAAACTTACAGAAAAAACTCTTTGATGAAATAAAGGGAAGAATAAAATTAGATGATGAGTCTCTTCCTTTTAGAGATCACACTTATGATTATTGGACAAAAACCACAACCGAAGGAAATTATTCTATCAAACTCCGTAAAAAAATTAATACAGATAATGTTGAAGAAATTTGGAACGGAGATAAAGAAAAAGAAAAATTAGGCGTTGAATATTTTGGAGTGGGAGATTTAGAAGTAAGCCATAACGATAAGCTACTTGCATATTCTCTGGATACCAAAGGATCAGAGTATTACAAAATCTTCATAAGAGATATTTCAACAAATAAGTTGGTCACAAAAGAAATAATGGATACATCTGGCAGTATTACTTTTAGTCTAGACGATAAATATATTTTTTACTCAAAATTAGATGAAAATCATCGTGCCCGAAAAATATATAGACATAAAATTGGAGACCATTTAAGTGAGGATTATTTGGTTTTTGAAGAAAAAAGTGAAGCTTTTACAGTTGGAATAAGCTTAACCTCTGATGAAAAATATTATCTAATAACAACTTCTGATCACAACACATCAGAGCAATACTACTTTGGTGTTGATGAAATAACTCCAAAACCAAAATTAATCATTAAAAGACAAAGAGGAATTTTATACTCTATAAATTCTTGGGCTAACAATTTTTACAATCATACAAATAATGATGCTGAAGATTTTAAGATTGATATCTCTTCAAGCTTAGAGAACCAAAATTGGAAACCTTTTGTGCCTTCAAAAAATGAGGTTTTAATTGGTGGTTGTGTGTTTTTAAAAAATTGGATAATTCGATCAGAAACTTCTGATGCATTAGATAAGTTATTCATAAGAAATATATCAACAAATTTTGAGGAAGAATTAATTTTTTCAGATGAAAAAGTATACGTACCAAATATTTCTCTTAAACAAAAAGATCGAAACACAGACGAAATTTACCTTGGATATTCATCGCCGAAAACTCCTTCAAGAGTTTATTCATATAATCTTTCAGATAAATCTAAAAAATTAGTAAAAGAACAAGAAATTCCATCAGGCCATAATTCAGAAGATTATATTGTAGAGAGAATTGAATATAAATCTCATGATGGAAGAATGGTTCCTTTAACAATAACAAGACATAAGAAAACTAAGATTGATGGAACTGCAAATGTCTTATTGTACGGTTATGGTTCATACGGAAATTCAATGAGCCCTAGTTTTTCATCTACACGTTTGAGTTTGATCAACAGAGATATCATCTGGGCTACAGCCCATATTAGAGGTGGAATGGAAAAAGGTATGAAATGGTGGAAAGAAGGAAAATTAACAAACAAAAAAAATACTTTTGAGGATTACATTTATGCAGCTAAATATTTAATTGAAAAGAAATACTCTTCAGCTGGTAAGATCATTGGTATGGGTGGATCTGCAGGTGGATTATTAATGGGAGCAGTGGTAAACCAATCTCCAAAATTATTTTTAGGGATTATAATGGCGGTTCCATTTGTTGACTCTTTAACTACTAACCTTGATCACTCTCTACCATTAACAGTTGGTGAATTTGATGAGTTTGGTAATGCCAAAGATAATAAAGATCACTTTGATTATATATTTTCTTATGCTCCTTATAATAATATAAAAAAAATGGACTACCCTCATATGTTAATTACCACTAGTTTAAGTGACAATAGAGTATTGTTTGATGAGCCTGCTAAATTTACTGCCAAGCTAAGAGACTTAAAAACAGATAATAATTTATTACTTTTAAAAACAGAAATGGATGCAGGTCATGGTGGAAAATCAGGTAGAGATGGCGCTATAGAAGAAATAGCTTTAGACTATGCTTTTGCACTAAAAATTTCAAAAAAAATTTAATTTCTCAATCTTGAAAAAACTTAAATCGTTCCTACATAATTTGTGTAGGTCGCCTAATGGGGCTTATAAATAAACTTGCTTAACAAAGGAGGATATATGACAAGTAAGGATCTATCTATATTTAACTCATTAAGACCATTCTCGATTGGGTTCGACGATATGTTTGATCAATTTGAGAATATGTTGGGAAATGGTGCAATGACAATGCAATCCAATTACCCACCATACAACATCAGAAAGACTGGTAAAGATAACTACGCTATTGAAGTTGCTTTAGCAGGTTTCAACAAAAAAGATGTTGAGGTTGAGTTCGAAGATAATTTATTAACTGTAAGAACAAAACAAGTTGATAAATCTGAGGATAAAAATGCTGATGGAGAGATCATTCATAAGGGAATATCTCAAAGACAATTTGCTAGATCATTTACAATTGCTGATGACGTTAAAGTAAATGGTGCCGAGCTCAAAGATGGTCTTTTAACAATATCTTGCGAAAGAATTGTACCAGAGCATAAGAAGAAAAAACTAATCGAAATTAGATAAGTTAAAGCCTTGCTTGCGGGGCAACTAGCTCCGCAAGTAAACTAAAAACATCCTTTTGATGAAAATCCAATTACCACTGAGTTAGTGTCTACCTCAAATTTTCTTTCACAAGAAATACCATATTTTTTTGTTTTATATACAAGAACTTGATTTCCTTTTTCGTTCTTAAAATCTTCATCAGGATTTCCTAGATCAATTTTAAGTTCACTGGATAATTGACCTATATATTTACCCAATCTTTTATTTTCTTGCTCAACAATTTTGTCAGTTTTTTCTTGTACGGTCTGGCATGCAGTGACCATTAAGAAGAAACTAAGTAACAACACGATTAATTTAAAATTTCTCATTTTCATATTCTAGCTTCTAAATATGACCAAAATATAAACTTCTTAGTTGAATTATGTTGATAAAATTAGATTTAGCTAAGTATTTGTCAAAAGAATCATCTATTTAGTCAGGATAGGAGGAATAATGTTAGACAAATATTTTGAGTACAAAAAACACAAAACAGATTTTAAAACAGAAGTAATAGCCGGAACTACTACTTTTTTAACCATGGCTTATATCATGTTTTTAAATCCGTTTATTTTATCAGGTGAATTTGCTGGACCCGAAAAAGGTTTCTTTGATTTCGGCGCAGTTTACACTGCAACTATTCTAGCAACTGCCCTAGCTTGTTTCATAATGGCATTTCATGGAAAAACTTGGCCGATTGGTCTTGCGCCAGGAATGGGGATTAATGCTTTTGTAGCTTTTGGAGTTTGTGCAGGTATGGGATATACACCGCAACAAGCTTTAGGTGCTGTATTAGTTGCTGGTGTATTATTTTTAATTATATCATTAACACCAATAAGAGCATGGCTTATCAACTCTATCCCTAAGAGTTTAAAGTTAGGAATTGGTGCAGGAATTGGTTTGTTCTTAGCAATTATTGGTCTTCAGATAATGGAAGTAGTTGTTGATAATCCTGTAACATTAGTACAGCTTGGAAATTTAAGTGATCCACTTGTTTTATTAGGATGCGCAACTTTTATTGCAATAATTGTTTTAGATAAGATGAACGTCAAAGGTAATATCATTATTGGTATTTTAGTATTTAGTATAATTGCTTGGGCTACAGGTCTTGCAAAGTTTAATGGTATCGCAAGTGCTCCACCTTCAATGACTTATCTTTTTGAATTTGATTTATCTGCAGCTATGACAGCTGGAATGTCTACAGTCATATTTACTTTATTGTTTGTAGACTTTTTTGATACTGCAGGAACTTTAACTTCAGTTGCCAATGTAGCTGGAAAAGTGGGCAAAGATGGAAAAGTTAAAGACATCAATAAAGCAATGTTATCAGACAGCGTAAGTACTGTTGCGGGAGCTGTAATGGGAACCACAACGGTAACTAGTTACGTTGAATCTGGGGCTGGGGTAAAAGCTGGTGGAAAGACTGGCATGACCTCTTTGGTAATTGGTATATTATTTTTAGCATGTATATTTTTTGCGCCCTTAGCAACTAGTTTGCCAAAACAAATTGATGGTGCTGCTTTACTTTTTGTTTCAGTTCTATTTATAAGAAATATTACTGACATAGAGTGGAATGATGTCTCAGAGTCTGCTCCAGCAATTCTTGCGATGATCGCTATGCCTTTAACTTATAGTATCAGCAATGGTATTGCTCTAGCTTTCGTATCATATGCTTTAATCAAGATATTCACTGGTAAATTTGCAACTACTTCACCAGCTATTTGGGTAATAGCAATTTTGAGTGTTGTAAGTTTTGCAGTTGCTTAAATATTAATTGAACAGGGCTAGTATAAACTAGCCCTGTTTATTTTTTTTCACAATCTCCTCAATAGACAATTCTTCATAATGTTCTGTAGGTTGAACAATCCACGGATCTGAGTCTAATCTGATAGGACAAAAATCAGGTTCGAAAGTTGACGATTTCTTTTTCCATAAACAAGCAGTTTTTACTTCTTTTATATAATCTTTAGTTGGGCCATAATTTTTTAACCACTCAATGCTTTTATTAAGTGTTAAACCGGTATCGGAGAGATCATCTATTAGAAGAACCTTATTAAAATCTTTGTTATTTGCCAAAGAACTTATTTCTCTTGCAAACATCAATTGGCCCTGTTGATCCTCTAAACCTTTACCTGAATAACTTTGAATAACAATATATGCGATTGGTAATTTCAAAATTCTTGATAAAATATCAATAATAGGAGCTGCCCCTCTCATAATACCAACTAATACAGTTGGTTTATATTTTTCATGAATTTGTATTGCTAACTTTTCAACAATTTGAGTATATTCATCAAAACTGATAATTAATTTCTCTGCCATGAAATTTATTATCATAATTAAAAATAATTAAAAAGGAGAAATCATGAAGGCTTATTGGATAAGTTTGTATACTAAAGTTAATGACCAAGAAAATTTAAAAAAGTATGCAGAGACAGTAACTCCAATTATTAAAAGTTATGGTGGTTTACCTTTAGTTAGAGGTGGCAAACATACAACTTTCGATGGTGATGATTTTTTAAGAACTGTGGTTTGGGAATTTCCAAATTACGAGCAAGCTTTAAAATGTCATCAATCTAAAGAATATCAGGCTGGTTGGGATTTAGCCAAAAAGACCACTATAAGACACATGCAAATCGTTGAGGGATTTAGTACTGAATAGGCTCAGGATCTATACTTCTCCACAAATACCATGTAGCTACTGAGCAATAAGGTGAAAATCTTTTTTGAAGTAAAGACACAAATTTTTCTGGTGGAAAATATTTTTTATTATAATTTTTAGAAATCGCTCTCAAAAGCCCAATATCTTGTATAGGCCAAATGTCAGATCTATTATAAGTAAAAAGTAAAATCATTTCAGCCGACCATCTACCTATTTGTCTTAAATTAGATAAATAAACTATAGCTTCCTCATCACTCATATTCTTTATTAATTTAGGATTAAAGGATTTATTAATGATTTGTTTTGCTAAACTTTTTATTCCTAAGACTTTTTGCCTACTTAATCCACAATTTCTTAGTTGTGTTGAGGTCAATTTAGATACAGTTTTTGGATTAATTTTATTTTTACATTTTTTCTTAAATTTTAAAAAAACTGAATTTGCTGCAGCAACACTTATTTGCTGACCAATAATACTTTTGCATAATGAAAAAAAAATATCCTTTCTTGAGGTAAGAATCGTTTCATTGGGGCTTTGATAATTTTTAATTAATCTTGACATTATTTTATCCCTTTTGGATAAATATCTTTTGGCTTTATTCCAATATTTTGGAACTTTAGTCATTGATTGTTTTAGAAGTGATTATTTTTTTATTATAAATTTCTCTTCTAAAAATAATTAATGTTGAAATAATTACCAAAGAGGCTCCAAGAAGAGTTTTGATTGTTGGAACCTCACCCCAAATGAAATATCCAAAAATTATTGCAAATAAAAGAGCTAAATATTTTAAAGGAGTTACCAAAGAAACCTCTGAATATTTATATGACTGACCTAACCATAAATTTGCAACGCCTCCAAAAATGCCAACAAAAGATAATAAAATAAAATCCTGTAAATTAGGCATAACCCATCCTTGTGGAATAGTTAAAAAACTCAATAAGGTTATTGATAATGAAAAATAGAATGAAATTAACCAAACTGGTTCTGTGGTCGATAACTGTCTTATTGATATCGCTACATAAGATAGACCAAGACAAAATATTATGGGAAAAATATAATAAATGTTTAGTTCACTTATCCCTGGTTCAGTGATTACTAATATTCCTATAAAACCAACTATAACAGCTAACCATCTATAAATTCCAACTTTTTCACTTAATAAAAAAATTGAAAATATAGTTGTAAAAATTGGAGCAGCAAAAGAAATACTTACCACAGTTGCGAGAGGTAATTTTCTTAAAGCAATAAAAATTGCTACTAAAGCAATTAAACCCGACAAGCACCTTAGGGCATGCAAGCCTGGTCTTTTGGTTTGATAAAAATTGTGAAGTCTATCTCTTGGTATAATGAAAAAATAAAATAGTATTCCAAAAAACCCTCTAAAAAATAAAACCTGTCCAATTGGATAATCGACTGACCACTTGACAATTATATCCATTAGTGAAAATGCACAAACAGACATAAACATGTACAAAAATCCCAATTGATTTTTACTAAGCATACGAATAATTTGTAAATTAATTTAAATCATAATCAATGGAAATAGCAGTTTTAGCACTTGGATGTTTTTGGGGACCTGAAATCAAATTCAGCAAAATTAATGGTGTTATCAAAACTGAAGTTGGCTATTGCGGTGGTAATAGTTCACAAACCACCTATAAAGAAGTTTGTACAGGGAGTACAAATCATGCTGAAGTTGTTAAAATTGATTTTGATGAGAAAGTAATTACTTATGAAGAAATTTTAAAAATTTTTTTTGAAATTCATGACCCAACCACACTAAATTCTCAAGGACCAGATTTTGGTACACAATATAGAAGTGAAATCTTTTATTTAAATGACAATCAAAAAAAAATTGCAGAAGATGTTTTGGACCAGGTCAATAAAAAGTTATCAGGGAAAGTGGTAACAAAAATTTCCCTACTAAAAAACTATTGTATTGCTGAGGAATATCATCAAAAATATTTAGAAAAGAGATAATGTCATTAGTAGAAACTGATTGGCTCGAAAATAATAAAGACAAAGTAAAAATAATTGATTGCTCGTGGCACATGCCACAAACGAAAAGAAATGGTTTTGAAGAGTATAAAACTCAACATATCCCGGAGTCCATTTTTTTTGACCTAGATGATAATTCTGACAAAAATACAAATCTTCCACATATGTTAGTGAATAAGAATGAATGGGAAAAAATAGTCTCAAAGATGGGAATCAAAAATGAGGATATGATTATTATTTATGATAATTCTGATGTTGTTAGCTCATGTCGCTGTTGGTTTAATTTTATCTATTATGGTCATGATCCTAAACTAGTTCATGTTTTAAATGGGGGTTTAAAAAAATGGATAGAAGAAAAAAGAAAAGTAACAAATAATTTATCTAAAGTTATGAAGTCAGACTACAAAAGTTTTGAAAATCAGGAATTAGTTAAAAACAAAGATTCAATTAATCAAAATATAGAAACCCAAAATTTTAAGGTTGTAGATGCGAGAAGCAAAGAAAGATTTGAAGGGAAGGTTCCTGAGCCTAGGGAGGGATTAAAAAGTGGAAGTATTAAAAATTCTGTATGCATACCATTTGGCTCTTGTCTTAATCAGGATAGAACTTTTAGAAATAAACAAGAACTTGAAAAAATTTTTCAATCTTCCTTAAAAAACTTAAATGATAAAAATATTGTCTTTTCATGTGGATCTGGGGTAACCGCGTGTGTTTTGGCACTAGCTTATTCTTTAATAAATGATAAATATCGACCCTGTATTTATGATGGCTCTTGGGCTGAATACGGGTTAATTTAAAAAAATGAAAAGATCGACTAAAACTATATCAATTATTTTAATATTTTTTCTAATCATTGCAGCAGTAATTATTGGTAGAACAATGATTGGAAATCATTTTAAAAAAAAATTTAGTAAAAGGCCCCCTCCAGGAATAATTGTCACCGAAGTGGTAAAAAAAGAATTTGCTGAAACAATAGAGACATTTGGTACTGCAATCTCAAAAAAATCTGAAACTTTCAAAATAAAAAAAGATGATCTTTTTGAAGATTTAAAATTGAAAGACTTTGTTAAAAAAGGAGATGTATTAATCAAGTTGAAAAGTGGAAATATTATAGCTCCATTCAGTGGAGTACTTGGTTATACTGGTCTTACGGAAGATATTCTTGTATCTAATAATATATTCATCATAACATTAGATGATAATTCAACTATTTACTCAGACATTAAAATTCCAGAGAATTATTCGGCATCTATTAAAAAAGGTCTTCCAGTTGACGTAAAATTATCTAGTTTTAAGGATAAAACTTTTTCAGGTGAGGTTGATTTTGTATCAAGCAGGATTAACGCTGATACAAGAAGTATATTATCCAGAATTAAGGTACAAAATAATGATCTCGAACTAATCTCGGGATCTCTTTTAGAAGTAAGCGTTAAATTTAATCTTAGAAACTCATTAAGTGTACCTGATACAAGTGTGATGATTGAAGGCGACAAATCCTATGTTTACAAAATAAATGGCGATAATGTTGCAAATAAAACTGAGGTTAAAACAGGTCTAAGAAGTAATAAAAACATCGAGGTAATTTCTGGATTAAGTGAAGGGGAAATAATCGTCGCGGAAGGATTAAAAAAAGTAAGACCTAGAGGAAAAATAAAACCTATTACAAAATAAATGTTTATTACTGAACTAAGCATAAAAAGACCAGCTGTTTCTTGGGTAATGTCTTTAATCTTAATTATTTTTGGTTTATTTGTCTTTTGGAAATTACCAGTTAGAGAATTACCAAATGGAATACAACCGCCTGTAGTCCAAGTCCAAGTAGATTACAAATCTGCATCAGCATCAATTGTGGATCAAGAAGTTACTCAAGTCGTTGAAGATGTTATTGGAGGTGCTGAAGGTATAAAAAATATAGACTCAAAATCTGAGAATGGAAGAAGCACAATTAATGTAGAGTTTGATACTAGTATTGATTTAGATAATGCTGCTAACGATATAAGAGAGAGAGTTGCGAGAGTTGTAGATAATTTACCATCTGAGTCTGATCCTCCTCAAATATTAAAAAGGGCAGCTGGTTTTACTACGACTATGTGGTTGTCGTTATCATCTGCAACTTGGAGTGATCTTGAATTAGGAGACTATGCAGAAAGATATTTAGTAGATCAATTTTCTAGTATTAAAAATGTTGGAAGAATTCTTGTTGGTGGTCTAAGAGAATTAAGTATCAGAGTTTGGATAGATCCAATTAAACTTGCTGCAAATGATTTAACTATTAAGGAAGTCGAACTTGCAATGCGTGGAGAAAATATAAGTCTTCCAGCTGGTACTCTTGAGGCAGATAACATTGACCTAACATTAAATTTAGATAAATCATACAATGACATAAATTCGATAAAACAATTACCAATCAAAAAAACAAATAATAAAGTCATTTTGTTATCTGATGTTGCTGATATTGAATTTGGACCTGTTTCAGAAAAAACACTTTTTAAAGCTCAAACAAAAGATCAGGTTAATTTAAGGACAGTGGGTATTGGTATTTATGCAAGAAGTGGAGCTTCAACAGTCGAACTTTCGAATGAAATCAAAAAAAAGATAGTAGAAGTTAAAAAATCTTTACCAAATGAATTAGATTTAAGAGTTTCATTTAATAGAGCAAACTACGTGGAGGCTGCTATTGAAGAGGTATATAAAACCCTTTTGATTGCTTTTGTATTAGTGGTACTAATAATTTATTTATTTCTTGG
>LUMC01000144.1_pt1 | contig 20110 bp, 20 predicted proteins | sample 729671 | NCBI WGS metagenome assembly LUMC01 (sample SAMN03860273, study PRJNA289734) | marine metagenome | biome: seawater column; feature: ocean; material: water; isolation source: Red Sea water column Station 91 - depth 10m | place: Saudi Arabia: Red Sea | collected 2011-10-15 | depth 10 m | reverse complement strand
TAAAATAGATGGAATAAATAGTGTGTTAGAGAATAATAATTTGCTAGAAATAGAATTTGAAAAAAATAATATTATAAAAATTTTTAACGAATTAAAAGATAACACTGAGCTTAATTTTAATCAATTATTAGATATTACAGCTGTTGACTATCCTTCAAGAGAATTTAGATTTGATTTGATTTATATTTTGCAAAGTTTAACAAAAAATAAAAAAATTATTCTTAAAACTTTTATTAAAGAAAATGAAAACATAGAATCAATAACAAATATTCACAAATCTGCGGATTGGTATGAAAGAGAATGTTATGATTTATTTGGAATTGAATTTATTAACCATCCTGATTTAAGAAGGATAATGACGGATTACAATTTTGAAGGTTATCCGTTGCGCAAAGATTTTCCTTTAACAGGACATACAGAAGTTCGCTACGATGACCTTGAAAAAAAAGTAATATATGAGCCTGTTAAGTTAACTCAAGAATTTAGAAATTTTGATAGTGAATCTCCTTGGGAAGGAATGGAAAACAAACTTTTTGGTGATGAGAAATCTACTGGTGAAAATTAAATGAAAGAAGTAGAGCTTAATACAACTACAATTAACTTTGGCCCTCAACATCCAGCTGCGCATGGTGTTTTACGTTTAGTAGTTGAGCTTGAAGGTGAAGTAGTTCAAAGAGCAGAACCACACATCGGATTGTTACATAGGGGGACAGAAAAATTAATTGAATATAAAACTTATCTTCAGGCTGTCCCTTATTTTGATAGACTTGATTACGTTTCACCAATGTGTCAAGAACATGCTTTTGCATTGGCAACTGAAAATCTCCTAGGTATCAATGTTCCTGAAAGAGCTAAATATATTCGAGTTATTTTTGCCGAAATTACTAGAATACTAAATCATTTATTAAATATACCTGCCTATGCTGCTGACATTGGTGCAGTGACACCTTTTTTATGGTGTTTTGAAGAAAGGGAAAAGCTTTTGGAGTTTCATGAAGCAGTATCTGGGGCAAGATTTCATGCAGCCTATTTTAGACCTGGGGGCGTTCATCAGGATATGCCAGAAGGAATGGAAGAAAAATTATTTGACCATTTTAAAACTCTTCCAAAATTTATTGATGATCTTGAAAGCTTGCTGACTAATAACAGAATTTTAAGACAAAGATCAGTTGATATAGGAATAATTTCAAAGTCAGAAGCAATTGAATGGGGGTGTTCGGGTCCTGTATTAAGAAGTGCAGGTGTAGCATGGGATTTAAGAAGATCTCAACCTTATGACGCCTATGATCAAGTTGATTTTGAAGTTCCTGTTGGAAAAAAGGGTGATTGTTTTGATCGATATTTGGTTCGCATAGAGGAAATGAGACAAAGCATTAGTATTATTAACCAATGTTTAAATAAAATCAAACCAGGTCCAATATCAATTGAGGATAATAAAATTACACCTCCTAAAAGAAATCAAATGAAAAAATCAATGGAAGCTTTAATTCATCATTTTAAACTTTTCACTGAAGGTTACCGTGTTCCTGCTGGTCAAGTTTATAGTGCAGTAGAAGCTCCAAAAGGTGAATTTGGAGTTTACCTTGTTTCTGACGGGTCAAGCAAACCATATAGATGTAAAATAAGAGCTCCAGGTTTTGCACACCTTCAAACATTGGATCATTTATCTAAAGGCCACTTAATGGCTGACATAGCCGCTATACTAGGTAGCTTAGATATTGTTTTTGGAGAGATAGATAGATAATGCATCATCCTGGTACAAATAATAAAGTATATAAAAAAATTAATGATAATTTTGAATGGTCATCAGAAAATTTTAAAAAAATTTCTGAAATAATAAAAAAATATCCATCAAACCGTATTCAAAGCGCAGTTATTCCTTTACTTGATTTAGCACAAAGACAAAATAATGGATGGCTAAGTAAAAACTCAATGGAAAAAGTAGCTGAAACTCTAAGTATGTCTTATATAAGAGTGTTGGAAGTTGCCACTTTTTATTCGATGTTTAATTTAGAACCTATTGGTAAAAATTTTGTCCAAATTTGTAGAACGACACCTTGTTGGTTAAGAGGGAGTGATAAACTGTCTAAAGTTGCACAAGAAGTTTGCGAAACTAATATTGGCGAGACAAGTGATGATGAAATATTTACAGTTGTTGAAGTTGAATGCTTAGGTGCATGTTGCAATGCTCCTATGGTCCAGATCAATGATGATTATTATGAAGATTTAGATGAAGAGAGTTTTAAAAAAATACTTCAAGATTTAAAAGATAATAAATCAATAAAAGTAGGTTCACAAATTGGTAGAAAATCATCACAACCTGAAAGAAAATTTGATGCTTAAGGAAAAAGATAAAATTTTTAAAAATTTATACGGTTTTGAAGACTGGAAATTAGAAGGTGCCAAAAAAAGAGGTATTTGGTCAAATACTAAAGAACTTATTAAAATGGGTAGTGATAAAATTGTTGAGGAAATTAAAAATAGTCAATTAAGAGGAAGGGGAGGAGCAGGTTTCCCTGCGGGACTTAAGTGGTCATTTATGCCAAAAGACTCTGGAAAAGATCATTACCTAGTTGTTAATGCAGATGAGTCAGAGCCAGGCACATGTAAAGATCGAGAGATTATGAGAAACGACCCACATCTTCTTTTAGAAGGTTGTTTAGTTGCTGCCTTTGCAATGCATGCACATACTTGTTATATTTATATAAGGGGTGAATATTATTCTGAATCTTCTAATTTACAAAATCTTCTAATTTACAAAAAGCAATAGATGAAGCCTACGCAAATAATTTAATTGGTAAAAATGCATGTGGTACAGGGTGGGATTTTGATATTTATCTTCATAGAGGAGCAGGAGCATATATTTGTGGTGAAGAAACTGCTTTACTTGAAAGTTTAGAGGGTAAAAAAGGCCAACCTCGATTAAAACCTCCGTTTCCCGCTGGCGCAGGTTTATATGGATGCCCAACAACAGTTACAAATGTTGAAACAGTTGCCGTTTCACCAACTATTTTAAGACGTGGTTCAAAATGGTTCGCTGATTTAGGAAGTGCCAACAATACAGGTACAAAAATTTTTAGTATTTCAGGACACGTTAATAACCCATGCAATGTAGAAGAGGAAATGGGGATACCATTAAAAGAACTGATTGAAAAACATGCAGGTGGTGTAATTGGTGGTTGGGAAAATTTATTAGCTGTAATTCCTGGAGGTGCAAGTGTGCCTTTATTACCTAAGTCTATTTGCGATACAGTTAAAATGGATTTTGATAGCCTAAAAGAAGTTCAAAGTGGATTAGGAACTGCTGCTGTTATTGTAATGAATAAATCAACAGATATTGTTGAAGCAATAGCTAGATTATCACATTTTTATAAACATGAAAGCTGCGGTCAATGTACACCTTGTAGAGAAGGTACTGGATGGATGTACAGAATGATGGAAAAAATGGTTCATGGAAATGTTGAACATCAAGATATTGATAAAATTTTAGATGTGACTAAGCAAATTGAAGGTCATACTATTTGTGCCTTAGGTGATGCTGCTGCTTGGCCTATTCAAGGTTTGTTTAGACACTTTAGACCTGAAATTGAAAAAAGAATTCAAGAAAGAAATAGAAGAGTAGCCTAGTGCCAAAGATAACAATTGATAATAAAGAATACGAATTTGAAAACGGCATGACCGTAATGCAAGCTTGTGAACAAGCAGGAACTGAAATTCCAAGATTTTGTTATCATGAAAAACTCTCAATAGCAGGAAACTGTAGAATGTGTTTAGTAGAAATGGAAAAAGCTCCAAAACCTATTGCATCATGTGCCATGCCAGCTGCAGATGGAATGGTTATAAAAACAAAAACAGAAACAGTTAAAAAAGCTCGAAAAGGTGTAATGGAGTTTCTTCTCATTAATCATCCATTGGATTGCCCTATTTGTGATCAAGGAGGAGAATGTGATCTTCAAGATCAAGCGATGTATTATGGTTTTGATAAAACTAGATATGAAGAAAATAAAAGAGCAGTTCAAAATAAAAATATGGGACCACTTGTCAAAACAATTATGACAAGATGTATACATTGTACAAGATGCGTAAGGTTTTCTACAGAAGTTGCGGGTGTTGATGATATAGGATTACTTGGCAGAGGTGAAAATGCTGAGATCACGACGTACTTAGAAAAAACTATTGAGTCAGAATTATCTGGAAATGTAATTGATTTATGCCCCGTAGGTGCTTTAACAAGTAAACCATATGCATTTAAATCTAGACCATGGGAGCTAACCAAGACAGAAACATTTGATGTGTTCGATGGTATAGGTTCAAGTATAAGGATTGATACAAGAGGAAAAAAAGTTTTAAGAGCTCTTCCTAGAATAAATGAAGAAACCAATGAAGAATGGATAAGTGATAAATCTAGATTTGCAGTTGATGGACTCTCAAGTCAAAGATTGGATAATGTATATTCTAAATCAAATAAAAAACTCCAAAAATCTTCATGGGATAATGCATTTGAATTAATAAAAAAAGAAATTACAAAAAGAGGTAAAGAAAATACTGTATTCCTATCTGGTAAGTTTACCGATATTGAAACTTTATATTCCGCACAAAAATTTAGCAATTCACTAAAATCAAAAAACTATGATTGCAGATTTGATAATACACAAATTATCGATAATTCATCTTCAAGTTATAAATTTAATTCAACAATTCAAGAAATTGAAAAGGCTGATGCTATTCTTTTAATCGGATCCAATCCTAGATGGGAAGCGGCGGTACTAAACGCTAGAATTAGAAAGGCATATATTGAAAATAACTGCAAAATTGGTCTTATAGGTCCTAAATTAGATCTTACTTACGATTATCATCATTTATCTGATTCTTTAGATTACCTTAATAAATTATCTAATAATAAATCTGAATTCAATAAAGTTTTAAAATCTGCAAAAAACCCACTTATAATATTAGGTACTTCAGCAATAAATAATGATCATGGAAAAAAAATATTAGAAACTGCAGGATTAATTGCGAAAAAAATTCAAAAAAATAAAAATATAAATCCATTAAATATTCTTAACCAAGATATTTCTAGAGTAGGAGCATTAGATTTGAAATTTTATAATAAAAAATTTGATAATGATTACAATAAACAATTAAAAAAACATATTGATAAAACAAAGCCTGTAGTTTTCTTAATGGGGTTAGATGAGATAAATTTTTCAACATTTGAAAATGCTTTTGTTGTTTATCTTGGTCATCATGGAGATGTTTCAGCATCTATAGCTGATATAATTTTACCAACCCCTGCATATACTGAGAAAAGTTCTACTTATATGAATATAGAAGGTAGAGTTATTCAAACAACTAAGTGTCATAATCCAATAGGTGAAGCAAAAGAGGAGTGGAAAATTTTTAGAGTTTTAAGTGACTTATTTGAAAAAAATTTAAATTTTAATAATCTTGGGGAGCTTCGAAATGAGCTTACAAGTACCTATGGTCAATTTGCTCTCTTAAATGAAGTTAATTCTATTGGCGAAATAACTTTTGCTAAAAATAATAAAATTGAGAATATTAAAATTAAATATAACATTGAAAATTTTTATATGAATGATTCTATTTCTAGATCTTCTGAAACAATGGCAAAATGTACTAAAGATATTTTAAATAAGGCAGCATAATAATTAGATGACTTATGATATATTAATTACAGGGTTAATAATCATTGCCCAAATACTTGCTGTTGTTGTGCCAGTTTTAATATCTGTAGCTTTTTTAGTTTATGCTGAAAGAAAAGTTTTAGCATTAATTCAATTAAGAAGAGGTCCAAATATAGTAGGGCCTTTTGGTATATTACAAAGCTTTGCTGATGCATTAAAACTTATTACTAAAGAAAATATTATACCTAGTGGATCAAATAAAATTGTTTTTATTTTAGCACCCATAATAACAATGGTACTTAGCTTAGCAGGTTGGGCAGTAATACCTTTTGCTCCAGGATGGGTAGTCTCTGATATTAACGTAGGTATCATGTATCTGTTTGCAGTATCATCTCTTGGAGTATACGGAATAATAATGGCTGGATGGGCTAGTAACTCTCAATATCCTTTTCTAGGAGCATTAAGATCAGCTGCTCAAATGGTTTCATATGAAGTATCTATTGGATTTGTAATAATTACAGTATTATTATGTGTAGGTTCTTTAAATTTATCAAAGATAGTTTTAGCTCAGCAGACTGTATGGTTTGCAATTCCATTATTACCTATGTTCATTATTTTTTTTATTTCTGCGTTAGCTGAAACAAATAGATTACCTTTTGATCTTCCTGAAGATGAATCAACACTTGTTGCAGGATTTTTTACTGAATATTCATCTGCTTCATTTGTATTATTTTTTTTAGGTGAATACGCGAGTATGATTTTAATGTCTTCTATGACTGTCATTCTTTTTTTAGGCGGATGGCTTCCTCCATTTGATGTATACCCATTAAATGTTGTTCCTGGAGTAATCTGGTTTACTGTGAAAGTAATATTTATATTATTTTTATTTATTTGGGTTAGAGGAACTTTCCCAAGATATAGATATGATCAGTTAATGAGACTTGGATGGAAAGTTTTTCTACCGTTTTCTTTGTTTTGGGTTGTGGCAACTTCTGGTTTTTTAGTATATTTTGACATGCTGCCAAATTAATATGTATAAATTAATTAAATCTTTTACTTTATTTGAATTATTTCAAGGACTATTTTTAACTTTCAAATACATATTTAAATCTAAAGTTACAATAAATTATCCTCACGAAAAAGGTCCATTAAGCCCACGTTTTAGAGGCGAGCATGCTTTGAGAAGATATCCAAGTGGGGAAGAGAGATGTATCGCATGTAAACTTTGTGAAGCAGTATGTCCTGCTCAGGCAATTACAATTGAAGCAGAGCCAAGAGAGGATGGAAGCAGAAGAACAACAAGATATGATATAGATATGACTAAATGTATTTACTGTGGTTTATGTCAAGAATCTTGCCCAGTTGATGCGATAGTAGAAGGACCAAATTTTGAATTTGCCACTGAAACAAGAGAAGAATTAATTTATAATAAAGATAAACTTTTAGAAAATGGAGATAGATGGGAGCAAGAAATTGCTCAAAATATTCATCTCGATAGAAAATATAGATAAGAATGGTTCTTTATTCATTAACATTTTATCTTTTTTCATCTGTTGCAGTTCTTTCTGCTCTAATGGTTATAAGTGCAAAAAATCCAGTTCATTCAGTTTTGTTCTTAATTTTAAGCTTTGTTAACGCATCAGGACTCTTTGTTTTATTAGGTGCTGAATTTTTGGCAATGATCCTTGTCGTTGTATATGTTGGAGCTGTTGCCGTCCTTTTTCTATTTGTTGTAATGATGCTTGATATAAATTTTGTAAAGTTGAGAGAAGGTTTTTTGCAATATTTACCTTTTGGAGCATTATTAGGGATAGTTCTAGTAATTGAACTTGGAATACTTTTTTTAACAGATAGATCGTCTAATATTTATAACAATCAAACACCACTACAACCTATAGTTAATGAAGTGGAAAATACAAAAATGATTGGGCAAATACTCTACACTGAATATTTTTATTTATTTCAAATATGTGGGATAATTTTATTAGTCGCAATGATTGGCTCTATTACACTTACATTAAGAGATAAAGGTGGTGTTAAAAGGCAAAATATAGATTCTCAAAATACAGTTGATGCATCAACAGCTATAGAAAAGAAAAAAGTAAAAATAGGCGAAGGAATTTAATTAATGATTACTCTTGAACACTATCTTTTTCTCGGCGCAATTATTTTTACCTTAGGTGTTTTAGGAATATTTTTAAATAAGAAAAATTTAATTATAATTTTAATGTCTATAGAACTCATCTTGTTGTCGGTAAATATTAATTTTATTGCTTTCTCAGCGTATATTAATGATATCTCAGGGCAAATCTTCGCAATGCTTACACTTACTGTTGCAGCCGCTGAAGCAGCAATTGGACTCGCCATACTTGTAGTATTTTTTAGAAATTTAGGATCAATAGAAGTAAATAAAATTAATCAGCTTAAGGGATAGTAGATGGCAACCTCAATTATATTTTTACCTCTACTTGGTTTTCTTTTTTGTTTTTTACTCGGTAAACAGTTTAACTATAAGGTTTATCAAATATCAACAACTTCAATCCTTTTTCTTTGTACTTTATTTTCTTGGATAATATTCATTCAGTTTATTAATAATAAGGAAACTGAAATAATTTTTATTCTTAACTGGATCACTTCTGGAAACTTTATTGTTGATTGGTCAATTAGATTAGACACTTTAACTGCTGTGATGTTCATTGTGGTTACAACTGTTTCTGCTTGTGTTCATTTATATTCAATAGGCTATATGGAAGAAGATCCATCAAAAATAAGATTTATGGGTTATCTAAGCTTATTTACTTTTTTTATGCTTGTTCTTGTATCAAGTAATAACTTGCTGCAAATGTTTTTTGGTTGGGAAGGTGTTGGGCTAGCCTCATATTTATTAATTGGTTTTTGGCACCATAAAGATTCAGCAAATAAAGCTGCTATAAAAGCATTTGTTGTAAACAGAGTTGGAGATTTTGGATACGCAATTGGAATTGCTGGAATTTTTTATATTTTTGGCACGGTAAGTTTCGACAGTATATTTTTACAAGTGGATCAATTTAGTGATCATCAAATTCAATTCCTTTCATTCAGTTTTCCAACTTTAGATTTTTTATGTTTTCTTTTATTCATAGGTGCAATGGGTAAATCTGCCCAATTAGGTTTACACACATGGTTGCCAGATGCCATGGAGGGGCCTACTCCTGTATCTGCACTAATACATGCTGCAACAATGGTAACTGCTGGTGTATTTTTAGTTGCAAGAATGAGTCCTCTTTATGAATTTGCGACATTTACTAATTTATTCATTACTTTTATTGGTGCAGCCACAGCTATTTTTGCTGCCTCAATAGCTTTAACGCAAAATGATATTAAACGAGTCATTGCATATTCAACATGCAGTCAATTAGGATATATGTTTTTTGCAGCAGGTGTAGGAGCTTATAATGCATCAATATTTCACTTAACAACCCATGCCTTTTTTAAAGCTCTTCTATTTCTTTCTGCAGGTTCTGTAATTCACGCAATGCATCATGAACAGGATATGAGAAAAATGGGGGGACTTTTCAAAAAAATACCTTTTACTGCTACAATGATGTGGATTGGATCTCTTGCAATTATTGGTTTCCCATATCTATCTGGTTACTATTCAAAAGAAAGTATTTTAGAAAATGCTTTCTATGCTTCAAATGGAATAGCATACTTTGCATATTTAGTAGGTATTTTAACTGCTTTACTTACTGCTTTTTATTCATGGAGATTATTATTCCTAACATTTCATGGTGAAAATAGATCAAATAATAAAACATATGATCACGCCCATGAATCACCTTTAGTAATGACAGCTCCATTATTTATTCTTGCAATTGGTTCTATTTTTTCTGGAATATTCTTTGCTGATTATTTTATTGGATATTATAAAAAAGAATTTTGGGATAATGCAATATTATTAACAGAAAGCTCTCATAAATATCTTCCTCTTACGCAATCATTAATATCAAAATCGGCTGTTGCAATTGGAATTCTTGTCTGTGTGTTGATATATTCAAATAATTTAAACAGAGCAAAAAATCTTTCCTATAACTTAGATCCTTTATATTCTCTTTCTAAAAATAAATGGTATGTGGATGAGCTATATCATAAAGTATTTGTTTTAACTTTTTTCAAATTGGCAAACTTTTTCTGGAAAAAAGGAGATGAAAAAACTATTGATGGTTTAGGACCAAACGGGGTCTCCTGGATTATTTCAAAATCTTCATCTTATGTAAGTTTATTTCAATCAGGGTATTTGTTTCATTATGCTTTTGCTATGCTTGGAGGCTTAGTAATAATTTTAACATGGTTTTTATATTACTAAATGATTGACTGGCCATTAGTATCAGTAATAATTTTTTTACCTTTAATTGGTGCTTTAATTATTCTTTTTATTAAAGAAGATGAATTAACATCAATTAATATTAAATGGGCTGCTTTGCTAACAACGTTAGGAACATTTATTTTAAGTTTAATACTCTGGCTACAATTTGATTATTCCAATCCGTCTTATCAATATGAAGAAAAATTTAGATGGTTTGATGATTTTAATTTCTTCTACCATGTTGGAGTTGACGGTATCTCACTTTTTATGATTTTACTAAGTACATTTTTGACCCCACTTTGTATTTTAGCTAGTTGGAATAATATAAAAAAAAGAGTCAAGGAATACATGCTTTCTTTTTTATTTTTAGAGACTGTAATGATTGGAATGTTTGCTTCTATAGACATACTTTTATTTTATATTTTTTTTGAAGCAGTATTAATACCAATGTATCTAATCATAGGTATATGGGGAGGTAATAGAAGAATCTATGCTTCTTTTAAATTCTTTCTCTACACTCTTTTGGGGTCAGTACTCATGTTGATTGCTATTATTGTGATGTACAGAAATACAAGTTCAATGAGTATTGAATTCTTACAAGGTAATTATTTTTCCTATAATACTCAATTGTTTCTATGGCTTGCCTTCTTTGCTTCCTTTGCAGTTAAAATTCCTATGTGGCCGTTTCATACATGGTTGCCCGATGCCCATGTTGAAGCTCCAACGGCTGGATCTGTTATTTTAGCTGGAGTACTTTTAAAAATGGGTGGATATGGTTTTATCCGTTTCTCTTTAGGCATGCTTCCAGAAGCAACAGAGTTTTTTATTCCTTTAATTATGACATTAAGTATAGTTGCCATAGTATACACTTCCTTAGTAGCACTAGCACAAACTGATATTAAAAAACTAATTGCATATTCATCTGTTGCTCATATGGGAATTGTAACAATTGGAATTTTCTTAGTGAATCAACAAGGCTTAGAAGGAGCAATGATGCAAATGATTAGTCATGGACTAGTTTCAGCAGCTTTATTTTTATGTGTTGGTGTTATTTATGATCGAATGCATACTAGAGAAATTGAATTTTACGGAGGATTAGTTCAAAGAATGCCACTTTATGCAACAGTATTCATGATTTTTATGCTGGGATCAGTTGGATTACCTGGGACTAGTGGTTTTATTGGAGAATTTTTAGTTATTGTTGGCGCATTTAAATTTTCAAGTTACGTTGTTATTGGCGCGGCTTTTGGAATAATATTATCCGCTGTTTACATGCTATACCTTTATAAAAGAATTATTTTTGGCACCATAACTAATAATAAACTTGCAGATATTTTAGATATAAACACAAGAGAGAAAATCATATTAATTCCTTTAGCAATTTCAGTAATATTACTAGGTATATTTCCAAATCTATTTTTAGATCCTATGAGATTATCACTTGAACTAATTATAACAAACTATGAAATAGCCAATGCTAAATAATATTTACAATATTTTTTTTATACCCGAAATTTTTTTAGCATGCTCTTCTTTTGTTTGCTTACTTTTTGGCCTTTTTTTAAAAAAGAATGCATTTAGACAAACTTCCAATCTAGCAGTTTTCGTTTTATTATTAACCATTTTGCTTGTTTACTATGATAGTGAATCAAATTTTGCAAATTATAAAAGTTTATTTAGCCACTCTTCTTTTATAAATTTTTTTAAAATTTTAGCTCTATTAGGATCTATAGCTAGTATCATCATTTCTAAAGATTATTTCTTAGGCATTAAGCTTAAAAATTTTGAAATTCCTGTTTTATTTTTATTTTCTACACTTGGGATGATGTTAATGATTGCTTCAAATAATCTTATGTCCATGTATCTAGCAATAGAACTACAAAGTTTATCTCTATATGTTGCTGCAGCAATAAAAAGAGATTCAATCTCATCAGCTGAGTCAGGAGTAAAATACTTTATTTTAGGAGCATTATCGTCTGGTATACTTTTGTATGGTTTCTCCTTAATTTATGGATTTACTGGTTCAATGAATTTTGATGATATAAGTTTCTATTTATCAAAATATGATAATTTAAATTTAGGTCTAATATTTGGGCTTGTATTTGTGATGGTAGGCTTGGCTTTTAAGGTTTCAGCCGTACCTTTCCATATGTGGACTCCCGATGTTTATGAAGGAGCTCCAAACTCAATTACAGGTTTTTTTGCTATTGTCCCTAAGATTGCTGCAGTAGCTTTAATTTATCGTTTTTGCTTAGTTCCATTTGAAAATTTTTACTTAGAATGGAGTCAAATAATTTTATTTTTATCAATAGCCTCAATGTTTCTTGGAGCTATAGCGGCTATAGCACAGTCAAATATTAAAAGATTATTAGCTTATAGTTCTATCGGACATATAGGCTATATATTAATAGCTTTAGTTGCCGCAAATGATGATGGAATTAAAGCAGCATCAATTTATATGTTTTCATACATGATAATGAATGTTGCTATTTTTGCTATTTTACTTTCGTTAAAAGTTAAAAATGAATATTTAATTAATATAAGTGATTTAAAAGGGTTAAGTAAAAGTAATCCAATCGTTAGTCTTTCTATTTCAATAATAATGCTATCTATGGCTGGCATCCCTCCATTTATAGGATTTTTTGGAAAGTTTTATGTTTTCATTGCTGCAATTGAACAAGAATTATATGTGCTTTCAGTTCTTGGCGTCCTAGCTAGTGTTATTTCTGCTTTTTATTATTTAAGAATTATTAAGATAATGTATTTTGATGAAAGTAAAAGTGAAGGAATAATTAATTTTCAAATTTCTTTTCAATCAAAAATTATTCTGTCCTTAAGTTTGTTTGTAATTATTTGTTTTATATTTTACCCGTCTTTATTGATTAATATATCAGCAAGTTTGACCATTTGATTAATGTCATTAGATAAAATTAAAAATCTATTAGATAAAAACAATTTTGATTTTCATTTTATTGAATCTGTAGACTCTACAATGTCAGAGGTTAAAAAACTTATTTATAATAGAAATATATGTTTGATGGCAAATGAACAAAAAAAAGGATTTGGAAGACGAGGAACAACTTGGGAAAGTCCAAAAAATAATGTCTATATTTCTATTTTATCTAAAAATATATTGCCAATAGAAAATCATTTTTTAAATAATGCTTTTATTACTAATATGATCTGTTCTGTTATAGTATCTTCTCCAAAAATTGAAAATTATCCAACAACAAATATTAATAAATATAATAAAGAAATTAACAATTTTTATTTTGTATATGAAATTATGGAAGAGTATTTTAACAATTTTAAACAACTGCTAAATAATCACGAAAAAATTATGACTGAATATAAAAGTAGATTATTATATTTAGGAGGCAATATTAATTTAAAAATTGATGAACAAAATGTAAAACAAGGAATATTTCATAATCTTAACCCAGATGGTTCAATCACTTTAAAAAATAATATTAATTTTGAAAATATATATAATGCTAGAATAATTTAATGATTGTTATAGATGTAGGTAATACGAATATAGTTATAGGTTTTTATACAAAAAATAAATTAATTAAAATTATTAGATTAAAAACAGAAAAAAAAATCAATATTACAAAAAAAGAAATAAATAAATTTTTTAAATCTAACAAAAAGTTGATTAATAATCTTAAAGATAGATTTTGTATCTTGTCCTCTGTTGTACCTTCTTTAAATTTAATTTTTAAAAATATTTTTCAAAAAAATAAATTCAAATTTTATGTAATTAATCCCAAAAAAATATCATTTAGAAATAGTATCAATTATAATTTAAATCAAATTGGGAGTGATCGAATAGCAAACTATGCCTATGTATATAGTAAGAAAATCAAAGACTGTATAATTCTCGACTTTGGTACAGCTACTACTTTTGATGTCATTAAAAATAATCAATATTTAGGTGGATTAATTTTTCCAGGTATAAATCTTTCAATGGAGACACTTTTAAAAAATGCTGAGTTAATAAAAACTTCAAAAATCTCAAAATCAAATAAAATTGTTAATAATAATACATCAGCTTCTATTCAATCAGGTTTCTATTTTGGTTATTTGCATGCAGTTAATGGCATATTAAAGCAAATTATTAAGGAGAATAACTTTAAGCCCAAAGTCTATATTACGGGTGGTCTAGGTAAAATATTTAGGGATAAAATTATTTATAAACCTATATATATGGAACATTTGACATTAGAAGGAATAAAAGAAATCGGTAACAAACATTTTTATGAGTAATAATTTACAACTAAATGATTTTAATGAAGGACTACACTTTTTATCTCTTGGAGGTATTGGAGAAATAGGTGCAAATTGTTATCTTTACGGATGTGATGGAAAATGGATAATGATAGATTTAGGTCTTTCATTTGCAGATGAAAAGTTTCCTGGTGTAGATTTATTGGTACCAAAAATAGATCATATTGAAAGTTTAGAAGATAATCTCGAGGCTATTATTATCAGCCATGGTCATGAAGATCATGCAGGAGCTGTTGCGTTCTTAGCAAATAAAATTAAATGTCCTGTATATGCAAGTAAATTTGCAAAATTTCTTATCGAAAATAGGCTAAAAGAATTCAATAAAGTAGAAGGATTTACTTTAAAAGAGATAAATCTAGACAAGAAATTAATACTCAATAATTTTGATATAAGTTTTATTCCAACTACACACTCAATTCCTGAACCAACTGCAATTGTAATTAAAACAACATATGGATCATTACTTCATACTGCTGATTGGAAAATAGATCATTCACCTACTTTAGGAGACTCATTTTCAAAAGAAAAATTTGAAAAATTAGGAAATGATGGATTACTTGCCTTAATAGGTGACTCTACTAACGCAAATGTGCCTGGTAAATCAGAATCTGAAAGTGATGTTAGAGATGAACTGACAAGTATATTTTCAAGATTTTCTAATAGAATTGTTGTTACATGTTTTTCTTCAAATATTGCAAGAATGAAAAATATTATTCAAGCAGCAAAAAAAAATAAAAGAAAGGTCGCTCTTGTTGGTAGGAGTATGAAAAAAAATATCGAAGTAGCAAGAAAATGTGGTTATGTTGCAGATGATGAAATTTTTATCAGTGAAGATGAAGCTTCTTATATACCAAGAGAAAATTTAGTCATAATTTGTACTGGTAGTCAGGGTGAAAAAAGATCTGCCCTTTTTAGAATAGCTTATAATTCTCATCAACATTTACATTTAGAGCCTGAAGATGTAGTAATTTTTAGCTCTAGAGATATTCCTGGTAATGAAAAATCAATAAATAATTTAAAGAACTTACTTATTAGACAAAGAGTTGAGATAGTAACTGCTGATGATGATTTAGTACATGTTTCAGGTCATGGTTATGCAGATGAAATAAAACAAATGTATAATTGGACAAAACCTTACTTATCTATTCCTGTGCATGGTGAACCCATGCATCTAGAGGCGCATAAACAATTATCTTACTCATCTCAAGTACCATTTACTAAAATTTTAGAAAATGGAAAATGTCTCAAAATTGCACCAGGTGAACCTAAAATTGTAGAAAAATTTGAAACTGGAAAGTTAATTGTTGAGGGTAAAAATCTTTACGACTCTGAATCTGCTTTTATTAAAGAGAGAAGGAAATATTCATTTGAGGGGCTAGTTTTAATTTCTTTAATTATCAATGATGATGACTATTCAATTAATAAAAATATGTTACTTACTTTAAAAGGATTGCCGGGAATAGATGAAGAAAATATTAAAAATGATTTTAAAATACTTTTTATAGAAAACTATACAAAACTTAACAAAGATCAAAAATCATCAGATCTTATAGTATCTGACTTAGTTAAAAGTAGTTTTAGAAAGATTATAAAAAATTCAATTCAAAAAAAACCAGAAATTGAAGTTCATTTAATACGATCTTAATGGCACTATTTACTCATGTTCTAATTTTTATCCTTGTTTGGTGGATTTTATTTTTCATACTCCTACCGATTAAGATAAAAGTACCCCAAAAAGTAGAATCTGGACATGCAAAAAGTGCTCCAAGTAAGCCATATCTTCTAATAAAATTTATAGCAACTTCATTAATATCAGCTTTAATTTTATTTTTTTTGATTTTATTTGGATTTGATTTATCAAATATATTTAATAAATGAAATATTCTAACTTTTTTCTTCCCACTATTAAAGATGCGCCATCAGATGCTGAAATAATTTCACATAAATTAATGATCAGAGCTGGCATGATTAAACAATCTAGTGCCGGTATTTATTCGTGGTTACCTCTAGGTCTACTTGTATTAAAAAAAATTGAACAGATTGTTAGAGAGGAACAAAATAATGCAGGAGCAGTAGAACTGCTTATGCCTACGATTCAATCTTCTGATTTATGGATTAAATCAGGAAGATACGATGATTATGGAAAAGAAATGTTAAGGATTACAGATAGAAGTGGAAGGGAAATGCTTTACGGCCCAACAAATGAAGAATTAATTACAGATATATTTCAATCACATATAAATTCTTACAAAGATCTTCCAAAAAATCTTTATCATATTCAATGGAAATTCCGAGATGAAGTTAGGCCTAGGTTTGGAGTAATGCGAGGAAGAGAATTCTTAATGAAGGATAATTATTCATTTGATCTTGATGAAAGCGAAGCAAAAAAATCTTATGACAATATGTTTAAAGCATACATAAAAACTTTTATTAGAATGGGTTTAACACCAATTTCTTTAAGAGCAGAAACAGGACCAATTGGAGGTAACTTAAGTCATGAATTTCAAATACTAGCTAAGACTGGTGAAAGTACACTTTATTATGATAAAAAATTAGAAACACTAAACCCTGAAACTATAGACCCAAATGAGTTGCAGTCATTTTATGCTGCAGTTGATGATCAACATGATGAAAAAAATTGCCCAATTTCAAATGAAGATTTAAAAATTTCTAAGGGCATTGAAGTGGGTCATATATTTTATTTTGGAACAAAATATTCTGAGAAATTAAACGCATTTGTTCAAGATAAAAGTGGGAAAAATGTTCCAGTGCATATGGGATCATATGGCATTGGTGTTTCAAGACTTGTGGGTGCAATTATAGAAGCTTATCATGATGAAAAAGGAATTAGGTGGCCTTTAGAAGTTGCTCCATTTAAGGTTTCCATAGTTAATTTAATGCCAGAAGATCAAGATTGTGCCACAAAATCATCAGAATATTATGAATATTTTATGAAAAATAATATTGAAGTCATTTTAGATGATAGAATCTGCAGTATAGGAAAAAAATTATCTGATAATGAGTTAATTGGGACACCATATCAAATTATTATTGGCAAAAGAGATTTAAAAGATAATTTAGTAGAAATAAAAAATCGCCAAAATAATGAAAGTGAAAAAATTTCATCCAGTAGTGTAATTGATTTTATTAATAATAAGTTAAAAAAATAGATGATTTCTAAATCAGAACGATTACTGATTTTTAGGTTTTTATTTTCTAAGAAATCCGATGGCTATGTGTCTATTTTCGCTTGGTTTTCAATAATAGGTATTAGTTTAGGAGTAGCAGCAATTATTATAGTAATGTCTGTTATGAATGGTTTTAGAATTGATCTAACTAACAGAATAATTGGACTTAATTCACACCTTAATATTTATAGTTTTGATAATGAGATAACAAATAAGCAAGCTGATGAACTTATATTGAATATTGATAATTCTTTTTTTTACCAACACTACAAATCTATTGAAACAAATGGATTAATTATAAAATCAAATAACTCAAAAGGTGTGATGATCAAAGGCTATGATGCATATGATAAAAATCATTATTTGTTTAATTCAATTAATATGGGTGCATTAATTCAAAATCCAAAAAGTGAAATATTAATTGGAGACTCCTTAGCGAACGAAATGAATTTAAGGGTGGGAGATAAGGTTAAAATTGCAATTCCAAAGACTGATAAAACAATATTAGGAAATATTCCAAGATTTAAAACATTGGAGGTAGTAGGTGTATTTGATCTAGGTTTATATGAATATGATTCAAATTTAATTTTTTTATCTTCAGAACTTGTTAGAAAATTACTCTTATATGATGAAGATATATATAACAAAATTGAATTCTTTACATCATCTCCTAATGAAATTGAATTATTTAAAAATAAAGTAGAATTAGTAACATCTAATCTTTTATTAAATTTTTATTCAATATCTTGGAAGGATCAAAACAAAACTTTAATAAATGCACTTAAAGTGGAAAAGAATGTTATGTTTATTATCCTTTCTTTAATCATCTTAGTTGCATCATTAAATATTATTTCAGGTTTAATTATTTTTGTAAAAGAAAAAAATAAGGATATTGGCATTTTAAAAACTATTGGAATGAGTAATAAAAGTATTATAAAAATATTTTTTACTATTGGAATCTCAATTGGCTTGATTGGCTCATTAATAGGATTAATAATTGGAATACTTTTCACAATAAATATTAAATCAATTCAAAGTTTTTTAGAATATTTACTTGGGACAAAGCTCTTTTCTGAAGAAGTCTATTATTTATCATCTTTACCTTCAAAGATTAGTATAAATGAGGTTGTTTACGTACTTTGTGTGGCTATAATCATATCAATTATCTCAACTATTTTTCCAGCTTTAAGTTCAGCCAGAATAGATCCTATTAAGAGTTTAAGAAGTGAATAACAAATATTTATTAGAGATATCTAGTTTAGGTAAACATTATTCTAATGAAAATAATTTAAAAATTGAGATAATTAAAAATCTGAATTTTAAATTAATGCAAAACACTAAAGTTGCGATTGTTGGGCCTTCAGGTTCAGGCAAAACTACTTTTCTTAATATTATTGGTTTACTTGACTCAGAATATGATGGAAAAGTTTATTTTAAGAATAAAGATATTTCTTTATGCTCTAAAGATGAAACAAATAAAATTAGAGGATTATCAATTGGTTTTATTCATCAATTTTTTCATCTGATTCCTGAACTCACTGTGATCGAGAATGTTATGCTGCCATTATTAATAAATAAAAATGAAAAGAAAAGTTATGAAATATCTAAAAAACTACTTCTTGAATTTGGTTTAGATGAAAGGATTAATTATAAACCTTTAAAGTTATCAGGAGGAGAACAACAAAGAGTCGCTATTGCAAGATCATTAGTTAACAATCCAGATTTAATTTTAGCTGATGAGATGACTGGAAATCTTGATGAAGATACTGCTAACAACATTTTTAAATTTTTTATAAATTATATCGAACAAAATAAAAAAACTTTAGTATATGTTACTCATAACAAAACTTATTCTTTACTAGCTGATGAAATTTATTATTTTAAAAACAAGAATATACAATTAAAGAATGAATAATCCTTTTATTCATTTACGATCTTTATCTTCATATTCTTTATCTGAAAGTACTCTAAAAATTACAAATTTAGTAGATCTAGCTAAAAAAAATGACATGCCTGCAATTGCCATTACAGATAATAATAATATGTTTGGAGTCTTTGAGTTTTCAAAAGAATGCGTAAAAAATAATATTCAACCTATAATTGGAACTTCAATAAATTTATTAGATGTTGTTGTAAATAATCAAATTTCCCAAGTTACATTTTTAGTCAAAAATGAAATTGGGTATAGAAATCTATTAGAATTAAGCTCACTTTCTCATCTTAATGAAGGAAATTATGTTGGTATATACTTTTCACAATTAGAGAAATTTTCTGAAGGTTTATTCTGTTATATAGGTGGTGAATTTAATCCTTTACTTTTATTAAACAAAGAAAACAAAAAAAAAGATATCATTCAATTAATAAGTAATTTTAAAAAAGTTTTTAAGCAAAATTTTCTTTTTGAAATTCAAAGAATAAATGATCAAAATATCGATGTTTTTGAAAAAGAATTTATTAATTTATCAAAAGAATTTGACATACCCCTTATTGGTTCAAATAATATTAAGTATGCTAATAAAGATGATTATTCAGCTCATGATGCATTACTATGTATTGCTCAAAAATCTACAATTAATAATTCTCAAAGAAATACTTCAAATGAAAATATTTATTTTAAGTCAAATGAAGAAATGCATTCAAAT
>LUMC01000080.1_pt1 | contig 20380 bp, 20 predicted proteins | sample 729671 | NCBI WGS metagenome assembly LUMC01 (sample SAMN03860273, study PRJNA289734) | marine metagenome | biome: seawater column; feature: ocean; material: water; isolation source: Red Sea water column Station 91 - depth 10m | place: Saudi Arabia: Red Sea | collected 2011-10-15 | depth 10 m | reverse complement strand
CGTTAATCATAAAATTCTTGATTGTATGGGTGATCTTTATTTGTCTGGTTATAGAATAATTGGATCGGTAAAATGTTCTCAAGGAGGTCATAGCCTAACAAATAAATTATTGAGAAAATTATTCGCAGATAAAAAAAATTATTCTTTGATTGAAATTAAAGGAAAAAACCTTCCACATTCGTTTGCAAACAGAAGTCAATTAAGATCTATTGCTTAATAATTAGAAATTTTCATAATTTCTGCTAAATTTTTGAATGCCTTTATTTTACAAAATTGTAATTTTAATATTTTTTCTAAACTTTAATTCTTGCACTAAAAAAGATGAAAAAATTTCAATAGTAGAAGAAAAGAGTTTAGAGACGCAAATGATTGATGCTTATAACGAAGGACTTGAGGAGCTGGAAAAAAATGATGTAATTTATGCAGCAAGGAAATTTAATGAAGCAGAACTTCTTTACCCTCAATCTGTCTGGGCTCCAAGAGCAGCATTAATGGCTGCCTATGCATATTTTTCACAATTATATTATGATGACACAATAGTAGAACTAGAAAAATTTCTGCTAAAATATAAAAACCATCCTAGAAGAGATTACGCTTATTACCTGTTAGCCTTAAGTCATTACAATCTAATAATTGATGAAACTAAAGATTTAGAAGAAATACTCAAAGCTGAAAAATATTTTAAAATTATAATTAAAAATTATCCAAATACAGAATTTGCAATAGACTCAGAATTTAAACTTGAACTTATACAAGAAATACTTGCTTCAAAAGAAATGTACCTTGCAAGATATTATGTGGATAGAGAAAAATGGATACCAGCAATTAATAGGTTTAAAACAGTAATTAATGATTATGAAACTACCATATATGTAGAGGAGGCTCTTCATAGATTAGTTGAATTACATTATAAGTTAGGTTTAGTAGATGAATCTAAAAAATATGCCTCTTTATTAGGTTATAATTACCAATCGAGTGAATGGTATGAGGAAAGTTATAAAATTTTAAATAAGAATTATGTTAAAACAGCAAAAAAAGTAGACCCAGAAAAAGAGCGGTCAATATTGCAAAAATTTAAAGATCTACTTAAATAAGTTGATCAGATGAACAAGGAAGTTGAAAAAATATATAAAAGAAAGATTAAAGAATTCCAAAAACATAACAAATTATATTATGACAAAAGTGCCCCAGCTATTTCTGATAGAGAATTTGATGAACTTAAAGCTGATATAATAAGTTTAGAAAAAAAATATTCTTTCCTCAGAAGTACAAAATCCCCATCTGATTCTGTAGGTTTTAAACCATCTAAAAATTTCGAGAAGTTTAAGCATAAAGTACGGATGTTATCTTTGTCCAACGCATTTGATAGAGAGGATCTTATTAATTTTGAAAAAAAAATCTTAAATTATCTAAATGAAAAAATTTCATTAGAATATAGTGTTGAACCAAAAATTGATGGTATTTCGGCGTCTTTGACTTATTTAAATGGCAATTTAACTTATGGTGTTTCTCGAGGTGATGGGAGTGAAGGTGAACTTATAACAAACAATTTAAAAACCATCAAAGATATCCCACATAAAATTTTAAAAAAAAATATCCCTAAGGAAATAGAAATAAGAGGGGAAGTTTTTATTGAAAAAAAAGATTTTGAAAAACTAAAGGATAACTTTGCAAATCCTCGAAACGCAGCATCAGGATCACTTAGGCAAAAAGATCCTAAAGAAACATCTAAGATTCCACTTAAATTTATAGCTTATACATTTGGATTTATAAGTGAAAATAAATTTAAAAATCAGTCTGATTTTTTGAATGAGCTAAAATCCTGGGGATTTTTAACTAGTGATTATAATAAATTAATAAAAAGTACCGATGAGCTATTTATATTTCATGAGCAATTTGAAAAGAAAAGATTTGATTTGAATTATGATATTGATGGATTGGTTTATAAAGTAAATAGTTTACAGTTACAAAAAAGATTAGGATTTACCTCAAATGCCCCTAGATGGGCAATAGCACATAAATTCTCTGCAGATCACGCATATTCTGAAATTTTGAACATCGATATCCAAGTTGGACGAACAGGAGCTTTAACACCTGTTGCAAAAGTCAAACCAGTAAATATTGGAGGTGTAGTGGTATCAAATGCAACCTTACACAATGAAGATGAAATTATAAGAAAAGATATAAGAATTGGTGACACAGTAAAAATTGAAAGAGCAGGAGATGTTATCCCTCACGTTTTAGAAGTTGATCTTAAAAAAAGAAAAAAAACACAAAATAAATTTATATTCCCAACAATATGTCCTTCTTGTGGATCTAAGACAGAAAAAGAATTTAATAAAATTACCAAAAAATTCGATGCAGTAAGAAGATGTACTAATGATGGATACACTTGCAATAAAATTGCAATAGAAAAAATTAAACATTTCATATCAAAAGATGCAATAAATATTGATGGGCTAGGTAAAAAAGTAATTGAAAAATTTTGGGACTTAAAATTTATAAAATTACCTCAAGATATCTATAATTTAGATTACCAGAAAATTTCCTCTCTTGATGGATGGGGATCACAATCAGCTTCAAATCTTAAATTTTCAATTGAAAATTCAAAAAAAGTTACATTAGATAAATTTATTTTTTCTTTAGGAATAAGACATATTGGAATAGAAAATGCTAAAATAATTGCCGATTTTACAAAAAATATAAAAAGTTTTTTAAATCTTTTAAAAAAAAATAAAATTAAAGAACTAATTAACATTGATGGAATAGGAGAAACTCAAGTTAAATCTTTAGAAAAATTCTTTCAAAATAAAACAAATATTAAAGTTGTAGAAAAATTAAGTGAGATACTGAGCGTTAAAGATAGAGAAGTTAAAAGTAAAGGTAAATTAAAAAATGTCTCTTTCATGTTTACTGGCAAACTTCAAAACATTAGTCGTGCAGAGGCTAAAAGTTTAATTGAGGAAAATGCTGGTAGTATTGTTAGCAGTGTAACAAAGAAATTAGACTACCTAGTGACCGGTGAAAAACCAACAAATAGAAAAGTAGAGCAGGCTAAAAATTTGGGAATTAAAATACTTACGCAAAAAGAGTGGTCTGATTTATTGAATTAGTTTTGCAAGCCACTTTCTCTCTTTGTTATTGAGATATGCTGATAATTTTGAGTAAGTTTCCAAGTGGTAAGAAAAAATATAATCTTTTTCAATTTTTGTTAGCATATTTTCATCTATTAAATCTTTTTCAAGAGGAGCAAAAGTTAAGTTTTTGAAAAAAAGATTTTTATTATTTCCATCAATATAGACTAAATTTTCAATTCTTATTCCAAGCTTGTTTTCCAAATAAATACCTGGCTCATTGCTAACAATCATACCTTTTTTGAGTTTTATAAAATTGTTTTTAGATATACTTTGTGGACCTTCATGGACATTCATAAAAAACCCAACTCCGTGCCCAGTTCCATGTCTATAGTCTAAATTTATAGAGTTAAGACTTTTTCTAGCAAGTTTATCTATATTATTTCCATTTTTTAATTTATCTATTTTTGACATTGCAACTGCTATGTGACCTTTCAAAACTCTTGTATAAAGCTCTTTAGTTTTTTTACTAGGATCACTAAAAGAAATTGTTCTTGTAATATCAGTTGTACCCCATTTGTATTGCCCACCTGAATCTACTAATAAAAGATGATCTTTATTAAGTTTACGGTTTGATTTTTTATTGGATCTATAGTGAATTATTGCACCGTTTGGTCCTGACCCTGCAATTGTACTAAAGCTTGGAAATAAATAATTTTTGCTTTGCTTTCTGAAACTCTCCAATTTTTTTTCAACTTTAATCTCATCTAATTTTCTTATATTTGAATTTTTTATCCAGTATAAAAATTTTGTAACTGCAACACCGTCTTTAATATGTGCTTCAATCATACTTTTAATTTCACTTTTATTTTTAATAGATTTTAAATCATTAATTGGATCTATTTTTTTTTTAATTAAAAACTTCGAATTAATTAATTTTTCATTAAAAACTGAACAGGTTTTACCATCTATGCAAAACGATTTTCCTTTTAAAGAGCTAAGTATTTTAAAGAAATTATCTTTTTCATGAAAAGAAATTTTGTTTTTTAAAAATTCTTTTTTTAAATTTTTTAATTTTTTTATATTTCCAAATAGTATTATATTTTTATTACTTGTTAAAATAGCTTGAAAATTGGCTATCGGAGAATTTGGTAAATCTTTACCTCTAATATTAAGTAGCCAGCAAACATTTTCCCCTGAGCTGATAAATAAATTATCTAATTTTTCACTTTTAAGAATTTTGTTTAATCTATTAATTTTACTTTTTGAACTCTCCCCAACAACTGAAGAATTTATTTGATAAATTAAATTATCTTTATTAACAATCTCAGCTTTGGTTTTGAATAAATTAGAATCTACTGGAAATAGATTACAAGAGTTATTAAAATATATTTTTAAAGTTTCTGTTGTAAATAATTTTGGGTCAAAACCAATGTTAAGTCGAGCACCATTTTTTAAAATATCTTTTGGCCATTCGTAAGGTATTTCATGAATTTTAAATTTTTTTCCTGACTGTTTTTTAGCTTGTATTGTGTATCTGCCATCAACAAATAAATGATTTGAGTTTTTTAAAATTAATATAAAGCCTGCAGATCCAGAAAAATTTGCAACAATTTCAAGTTTATTTATTTTTGAATATTCTGTAAAAAACTCATCGTTTTTTGGTACTATATATCCATCTAGATTATTAAGATTTATTAGGTTTTTAATTTTATTTATCATTTAATTTTTTTTGATATCTCAGCCATCCAGGACTTCTAATTGGTTCATCAAATTCAATATCTTGGTTAAATTCAAAATCTTCCTCGTTTTCATCAATAAAATTGTTATTTTTTTTTAAATTTTCATCTGGCAATTCATCAATAAACCTAGATGACATGCTATCAATCCAATCACCTTGATAAAATCTGTTCATAGAGAAGGATATTTTCGCTATTTTTTTTGCCCTGGTTATCCCAACATACGCCAATCTTCTTTCTTCTTCCAAACCATTTTCACCTTTCTCTTCTATGCTTTTTTGATGAGGAAACAGACCTTCCTCCCATCCTGGTAAAAATACAACGTCAAATTCTAAACCTTTTGAAGCGTGCATGGTCATAAGGTTTACTTTCTCAGTTTCCCAATCTTGATCCAAAGATGTTGCAAGTGCAACATGTTCTAAGAAACTTTCAAGATTATCAAATTCTTTCATTGCACTTAATAATTCCTTTATATTTTCTAATCTATTTTCATTTTCTAAGTCTTTTTTGTTTTTTAACATTTCACTATATCCAGATTCATCCAAAACAAGTTGCAAAAGTTTATTATGATTTATTTTGTTTTTTAAGTCCTCTCTCCACTTTTGTAAAAGATTTAACAATGAATTTAATCCCAATTTAGTTTTTGGTTTAATTTTGTTTTCTTCAATAAGTTTTCTTGCTGCATTTTCCAAAGTAGTTTTATTTATTTTTGCATGTTCATTGATTAATTTAATTGTTGTATCTCCAATTGACCTCTTAGGAACATTAATTATTCTTTCAAAAGATAAGTCATCAAAAGGTTGATAAATAACTTTTAAATATGCAACACAATCTTTAATTTCAGCTCTTTCATAAAATTTTATACCCCCAACAATTCTGTAAGGAAGTCCTATTTTTAAAAATCTTTCTTCAAATTCTCTAGTTTGAAATATAGCTCTAACTAAAATTGCCACTTCATTAAGAGAATAATTTTTTTTAAGTCTCTCAATTTCTGCACCAACTTCAGTCGCCTCGTCTTTGACATTTCTAAAACAACTTAAACTTACAAGCTCTCCATCATCATGACTAGTGAACAAAGTTTTCCCTACTCGATTTTGATTATTTTCAATTAATTTAGACGCAACACTCAAAATATTTTGTGTTGATCTATAATTTTTTTCCAAACGAATAACCTTAGTATTTTCATAAACTTTATCAAATTCTAGAAAGTTTTTTATTTCCGCACCTCTCCAACTGTAAATTGATTGATCATCATCCCCGACACAACAAATATTTTTATTATGACCTGAAAGATATCTTAACCATTCACTCTGAATAAAATTGGTATCTTGATATTCATCAACTAAAATGTATTTAAATTTTTTAGAATATAACTCGGCAATATCAGCATACTTTTCAAATATTTTTAAAGTATGCAAAATTAAATCACTAAAATCTGCTGAATTTAAATTTACCAATTTTTCCTGGTAAATTTTGTAAATACTCAAAAAATTTTTTTCTAAAGGATCTTTTCTTTTCAGAATAACATCTTGAGGATAAAAACCTTTATTTTTCCATTTATCAATAATGGCCAGAATGAACTTTGGAGATATTTTTTTTATGTCTACATTCTCTGCTTTACATATATTTTTAATAAGTCTTACTTGATCATCTTGGTCTATAATTGAAAAATTACTTTTGAGTCCAACAGCATCTGCGTGTTTTCTAAGAAGTTTTGCACTAATTGAATGAAAAGTTCCAAGCCACGGTAATCCCGTAGCATCTTTACTGAGTAATTTAGAAACTCTTAATTGCATTTCTTTTGCAGCTTTATTTGTAAAGGTGACAGCTAAAATTTGGTTCGGAAATGCTTTATTTTTTTTTATTATATGTGCAATTCTTGAGGTAAGAACTTTAGTTTTACCTGATCCAGCACCGGCTACTATCAAAAGAGGACCATCTAAACATTCTACTGCTTCTCTCTGATTTTCGTTTAAATTGCTTAAATATTCTGAATTTAACATCTAATTTTTTATAGTATAAGCCATATTAAATTTTATGAGGAAAAGAAAAAAAATAGACTCTCCCACAATTATTTTGTCATCAATTATTGTAGTTTTTACAATAATTATATTTTTATCATTACCAGTTTTTTTTAATTATAAAAGTATACAAAATGAAATAGAAAATAAATTTTTTTCAGATTTTAAGATTAATTTAAAAATTTTAGATAATATTTCTTTTAGAGTGCTTCCAAGACCACATTTGTTGATTAAAAAGGCGAATCTCGATTTTAATTTGGAGGATGAAAAATCTGCGATTGCAGAGGTAGAAAACTTAAAACTTTTTATCCCAAGTAATAAAATTTATTCAAAAAAAAACATAATCATTACTGACGCAAAGTTTCAAAATATTAATTTAAATCTTAAAATAAGTGATATTAAAGATATTAGAAACCATCTATATTACAAAATTAATAAACCAATTAATATTTCTAACATAAAAATATTTCTAAATGATAATAAAAATAATGTAATCTTAATTGCTCCAATTAAAAAAGTTAATTACCAGATAAATGAAAATTTTTCAGCAAAGGAGTTTAAAATAAAAGGATCTATATTTGATATAGAATTTAAATCCTATTGGAAAAGAAATTATAGTGACCCTAAATCAACTTTTAATGAATTAAATTTAAAAAATCCAAATATATACATTAAAAATTTATTTAGATATGAAAAAAAAAAAGAATTTAAAGGGAGTAGTTCAATTGATTTTTTGAATGAAAATATTTCATTTAATTATAATTATAAAGATTCTATAATTAAAATAAATTCACCAGAAAAAAAAAATAATCAAAAAATTAAATTTAACTCTATTGTAGAGCTCAATCCATTTTATTTAGATGGAGAAATAATATTTGAAGAAAAAAAAGTAAGTTTTATCACCGATTACATATTAAATTCAATTTCTAATGTTGATAAAAAATTATTAGAAAATTTAAATGGAGAATTAAAATTATCATTATCAAATTTAGATAGTAAAATTATAAGCAACGGTAAAATTTCACTACTTATAAATGAGGGACAAATTAAAACCTTAAATTCCTTTTTTGAGATGAATAAAATTGGAATTATTAAATCTTCTTATAATTATCAGATTAAAGATGGTGAGCTTTTTTTTGAGACTAAAAATGTTCTTAACATTAATAACCACAAGGAATTAGCACGAAAATTTCAACTTAATTTTAAAAAAGTTAAAAATATTGATAAAGTATATTTTGATTTTATTAGAAATATAGACACAGGAGATATGTTTTTATCAAATATATTTTTTAATGATAAAAACTCACAAAATCTATTAGAGGAGATAATCAAAACTAATAATATGTTAGTTCTCAAATCTACTTTAAGGGATATTTTAAATTAACTCGGTTTGGTCATGAGAATAGGATTTACAATTCGATCATATTCCCTTTCATTAATAAGTCCTGTTTTTAACGTCTCGTACTTAAGTTTTGTTCTGTTCTTTAAAGCTTTTTTTGCAATTTTTGCAGCATTATCGTAACCGATCTTTGGAGCGAGTGCTGTCACAAGCATTAAAGAGTTTTCTAAATGTTCCTTAATCTTTAATTTATCTGCTTTAATTCCATTCACACAAAATAAGCTAAAGTTTTTTACGCTGTCTGCAATAATATCAATAGACTGAAGAATATTGTGAGCAATTAAAGGTTTAAAAACGTTTAGTTCAAAATGTCCGTGAGAACCAGCAACTGTAATTCCTGTGTGATTTCCAATTACTTTAGCACATACCATTGTTACAGCTTCGCATTGAGTAGGATTTACTTTACCAGGCATAATTGATGAGCCAGGTTCATTTTCTGGCAAAATTAATTCACCATAACCTGCTCTTGGTCCTGAACCTAAAAATCTTATGTCGTTAGAAATTTTCATCAAAGCAACAGCACAGGTATTTAAAGCTCCTGAAAAATTAACAATAGCATCGTGTGCAGCAAGTTCAGAAAATTTATTTGGTGCAGTTTTAAATTTGATATTACAGAATTTTCCTATCTCTTTAACTATTTTTTTATCAAAGTTTTTTTTTGTATTTATTCCTGTTCCAACTGCGGTGCCACCTTGAGCTAAAAAAAGAATATCAATAAGACAATATTTTATTCTGTCTAAACTCTTTTTTATTTGCTCATGGTATCCAGAAAATTCTTGGCCTAAAGTAAGTGGAGTAGCATCTTGAAGATGCGTTCTTCCAATTTTAACAATTTTCTTAAATTCAACAGATTTTCTCCTTAAAGAATTTTCTAAAATTTTTAAGTTTGGAATTAACTTATCCATTGTTTCTTTTGCTATTGAAATATGCATAGCAGTAGGAAATACATCGTTTGTAGATTGTGATTTATTTACATGATCATTTGGATGAACAGGTTTTTTTGATCCTTTTTTACCTTTAAGAATTTGAATTGCTCTATTAGCGATAACTTCATTTACATTCATATTTGTTTGAGTTCCAGATCCTGTTTGCCAGACTTTTAAAGGAAAATTTTCATTTAATTTTCCAGCAATAACCTCATTTGAGGCTTTAATTATTGCATTGGCTACTTTGCTTGAAATTAATTTATCTTTTTTATGAACTATTGCAGCAGATCTTTTAATTATTGCTATTGATTTAATTATAGACAGATCAACTAGTATTTTTCCTATATTAAAATACTTATTTGATCTTTGAGTAGATGCTCCCCAATACTTATTATCAGGTACATTTATTGATCCTATGCTATCGAATTCTTTTCTAGTTTTCATTTAATTGAATAAAATTTCAAATTATTTATATACTAGAATTTAATAATCTTACAGGAGTAAAATGACAAACTTTCAAAAAGTAAAAACATTTATGCAAACATTTGGTCAGGAAGTAAAATCAAAACCTTCTTTTAGTTCAGAAAAAATAAATGATTTAAGATATAATTTAATTAAAGAGGAACTAGATGAATTAAAGCAAGCAATGGAGGATAAGGATCTATTAGAAGTTGCTGATGCTCTTACTGACATACTTTATGTGACTTATGGGGCAGGCATAGCCTTTGGGATTGATTTAGATAAATGTTTTGAAGAAGTTCAAAACTCTAATATGAGCAAATTAGGGGAGGATGGAAAACCAATTTATAATGAAGCTGGAAAAGTAATGAAAGGACCTAATTATTTTAAACCAGATTTGTCAAAATTTGTTAAATAATACTTAACCATTGGGGTTTTCTAAATAGGACTTTAGCATTTTCGCAGTTAAGCTCCTTATCAAATTCAAATTCTTTTTCTTTTATTTTAATTAGTGCAAAAGGTTTACTATTATTAATTAAAACTTTTCCAATTTCAGTATTATTTACTTTAAGGATTTCATTATCTATATTTCCTTCTAAAAGTGTAAAAGGAAGTATTCTTTTACTCAATTTATTTTTATGTTTAATTCTAGCTGTATTCTCCTGTCCAACATAACAACCTTTCTTAAAATCTATTCCTTTTAATTCCTCAAAATTACATTCAATACCAAATAATTTATTTTGTAGCTCTTTTGTATCTATTTGAGGAACTCCTAGAGAATGACTTAAGTCATAATATTCATCAACATTTGATGATTGTAAATTTAATTTTTTCAAAGAAAGATATAACTTTTCAAGATTAATAATTAGTCTAGCACCCAATTCATTATGCCTTGGATCTAATAATATAGTGTCTTCTCTAAATTTAGTTGTATATCCATTTTGATCTTTAGAGTTTTCTAGTTCTAGAAATTTATCTTTATGAAGTGCTGCAACAACAAATTCATTACTAAGATTCAAAATATCAACTTTAGATCTTAATTTATATAGTGTTAATTGCTTATATAGTTCATCTATAATTTTTTTTTCACAATCTAAAAAATAACCTGACTTATGCTTTACAACTATAAAGTCATATAAGTATTTTCCTTGAGGACTTAACAAACCAGCAAAACACGAATTATTTTCTGATACTGCATCAATATCATTCGTGATAATGTTTTGAAGAAATTCTTTTACATCATCTCCGCTTACATAAAGTAAACCTCTATCTTCTAAAATATACACATTATTTTTTTTCATAATTGAATGATCTAATATATTAATATAATAACTTTTTTGAAAAATGTTAGATTTAATCATAAAAAATGGATCCTGCTATATAGATGGAAATCTTACTAAAACAGATATTGGTGTATCAAACAGTAAAATTTCTCACATTGGAAATCTTGAACATGAAAAAAGCAAGGATATTTATGATGCAAACAATCTAACTGTTTTACCTGGATGTTTAGATACACAAGTTCATTTTAGAGAGCCAGGATCTACAGATACTGAAGATCTTCATTCAGGAAGTAGAGCAGCAATTGTTGGAGGCATCACAGGTGTATTTGAAATGCCAAATACAAATCCACCAACTTCAAATAAGAAAGAATTTCAAAGAAAACTGGATCTTGCAAAAAATAGAATGTACTGCAACTATGCTTTTTATTTTGGTGCAACAGCTGATAACGCTGATGATTTAGCAAGTTTAAAAACATTAGAAGGATGCTGTGGGATAAAATTATTTGCAGGATCTTCAACTGGAAATTTATTAGTTGCCGAGGAAGATGATATTGACAAGGTTTTTCAAAATAGTTCTAAAGTTGTTGCAGTACATTCTGAAGATGAAGCAATATTAAATACAAATAAAAAACTTATTAAAAATGGAGATGTTCATACACATCCAGTATGGAGAAGTGTTGAGTGTGCTTTATCATCAACAAGAAGAATTGTAAGAATTGCCGAAAGATATAACAAAAAGGCACACATTCTTCATATTACAACTAAAGAGGAAGTAGATTTTTTATCTCAACACAAAGGGAATATTACATTTGAAATTACGCCCCAACATTTAACACTGTATGCCCCTGACTGTTATGACAAACTTGGTACTTATGCCCAAATGAACCCTCCTCTAAGGGATAAATCACACTATGACAGATTATGGTATGGGGTTAGAAATAATTTTAATGACACCATTGGATCCGACCATGCTCCACATCTAAAAACAAATAAAGATAAAGAATATCCAAATTCACCATCAGGAATGCCAGGTGTACAAACGTTGTTACCTGTAATGCTAAATCATGTAAATGATGGAAAATTATCCTTAAATCAACTCATAAATCTCTTGTGCGAAAATCCTGTTAAAATTTTTGGAATTAAAAATAAAGGTTTTATTAGAAAAGATTATGACGCAGATTTTACAATTGTTGATATGAACAAAATAATTGAGATACAAAATGAAAAAATTGAGAGTAAGTGTGGTTGGTCACCATTTAATGGATACAAATTTAAAGGAACACCTGTTGCAACAATTATAAACGGAAAAATTAAAATGAAAGATGGCAATATAATTGGTGATCCTGAGGGAGTTCCTTTAAAATTTGAGTAAAAGTGAAACGATTTCTTAAATTAGTCTTTCTTTTATTTTTAACACTTTTTTCAATAGCTGGAGTAAGCGATAAGCAAAGAACCATAATCGATAATCAAATTTTCTTAATAAAAGAAGGAATGATTTCAAAAGAACAAGTTTTCAAAAAAGCAAAAAAGTTTGATGATACCGGAGTTTTTGGAATTGGATCAGATGAAATGACGGAAGAGGAATTTGAAGAATATTTGAAATTAAAATATTTTTCAATTCATGATTAATTTAATAATCCATTTCTATTACTGTAGAAATATAATTTGATTGATTATCATCATAATTTATTACTATTAATATTTGATTTGCAACGTAACCTCCAACGCATACTGCGCCCTTTTCACAATTTTTTTTATTGCCTTCAACAGCACCTGCTTTTTGAATATCGTAAATATTTTTCCAATCATTTATATTATTAAAATGACTTATTATTGATTTAGCTAAATTTTTTGTTGTAGTATTAGTTGGATTTAAAACTCTTATACATTGATCGAATGTAGTACTGTTGTTTAAATAAAGCTCTTGTCCAATATTGCATTTTTGAAATTCAGACATTAAAAATTTCACAGCTAATTTTTGTCTACTTAATAAGGAATTTTTTTTTGCTCCAGATGTATATCCACTATAAGCAACAACTCCTACAGCCGCTAATATTCCAATAATTGCAACAACAACTAATAATTCAATTAATGTAAAACCTTTATTTTTCATAATATTGAAATTAAATTGTTTTAGCTGAATATATATTTACTAGTGTAACACCTATCACAATTAAAAACATACCAAGTATTGCCTGCCAACTTAATGTTTGTTTAAAAAAAATATATCCTAATACTGCAATTGTGAAAATTCCCAAACCGCTCCATGTCCCATAAACTATTGCAATTGGCAATTTATCCATAACAAAAGTAAGCAAATAAAAAGCTGATAAATAGAAAATTGCTAAAAAGACTGTTGGAGTTATCTTGGTAAAGTTTTGAGTAACAGGCAGCAACATCGTTCCACAGACTTCACAAATAATAGCTCCCACCAAAAAAAGATATGTTTTGATCACTAATTCAAAATTTTATTTTCTATTAAACTTTCCTTAATCTCATCAAGAATTGCTGGATCATCAATAGTTGCTGGCATTTTATAATCTTCCTTATCAGCAATTTTTCTCATGGTGCCTCTTAAAACCTTACCAGACCTTGTTTTTGGTAATCTTTTTACAACTATAGCAATTTTAAACGCAGCAACTGGGCCAACCTTATCTCTTACTAATTGAATACATTCTTTTGAAATAGTCTCATTATCTTTTGTAACTCCAGCTTTCAAAGCGATTAATCCTACTGGTAATTGGCCTTTCAGTTGATCTTTAATTCCTATCACTGCACATTCAGCAACAGATTGATGTTCAGATAAAACTTCCTCAATTGCACCCGTTGATAGTCTATGGCCTGCAACGTTAATTATATCATCAGTCCTAGACATAATCCAAATATATCCATCATCATCAATATGACCAGCATCATAAGTTTGATAGTAACCTTTATAATTACTCATATAATTTTCTTCATATCTTTTATCAGCATTCCATAAAGTTGGAAAAGTTCCTGGAGGAAGTGGAAGTTTTACTACAATGTCTCCCATTTCATTTGGTTTTGCAATTGTCTGATCAGGTTTTATAATTTTTACATCATACCCAGGTACCGCTTTACAAGCTGAACCATACTCTAAATGCCGTTGGAGCAGTAAATAAAGATTTAATTTTGTGCTCAGATATTACTCTCCAAAAAACACCTGCATCAGGAGTGCCAACGGGTTTACCTTCAAACAATACAGTGGTACATCCTTTAAAAAGTGGAGCATACACAATATAAGAGTGACCAACTATCCAACCAATATCACTTGCTGACCACCAAACATCATCTTCATTGATGTTATAAATATTTTTCATTGTCCATTTTAAAGCAACGATGTGTCCACCTATATCTCTAACAATTCCTTTTGGAACACCAGTTGTGCCAGATGTATATAAAATATAAGCATACTCATTCGCGCCCATTTCAACACAGTCTTTGTCTTTAGCATTTGATAACGCCTCATCCCAACTAATCTCTAAAGGAGCGTTAAGTTTTACTTCGTGATCTTTTCTTTGAAATAAAATTAGTTTTTTAATTTTATGTTTTGCTAGTTTTAACGCTTCATCAACTAATGGTCTGTACTCTACAGTTCTTCCAGGTTCAAAACCACAAGATGCAGTAATTAATAAATTTGCCTGACTATCATCAATTCTACTAGCAAGCTCGTTTGAGGCAAATCCACCAAAAACAACTGAATGAATAGCGCCAATTCTTCCACAAGCCAGCATAGCAATTACAGCTTCTGGTATCATTGGCATGTAAATTATAACTCTGTCTCCTTTTTTAACTCCTTGATTATCTAGAGCGCCTGCAAATTTTGATACTTTGTCCTTAAGTTGCTTATAGGTGAACTTTGCTTTGTTGCCAGTTATTGGGCTATCATAAATTAATGCTGTCTTGTCTCCTTTTCCATTATCAATATGAAGATCAAGTGCATTGTAGCAAGTGTTTGTTGTTCCATCCTCAAACCATTTATAGAAAGGAGGCTTAGATTTGTTTAAAATTTTTGTTGGTTTCTTGAACCAAAACACATCCTCAGCAACTTCACCCCAAAATTCTTCAGGATTTTCTATAGATTGATTGTAAATTGCGCTTAAATCTTTTTTCACTGTGATTTGTTTAGATGTGTCATTTTATTGATATTTTACGCGTTTGGTTGTATTTAATTTTAAAAAGTAAGTAAAATCAACACTTTTTAGAGGTCAAAAAGTCTTCTATTAACCCCCTATATTTGCTATGTAGCCCTAACTTTGGAAAGACTTTCGAGTCGGACCGTAGTTTAAATTTAAACTAAAAAAAAACTAACTGAGAGGGAGTTTTTTATGAAAAAACTTAAATTGTTTGCTCTTGCAACTGTAGCTTTCTTAGGCTTTTCAGGTGCAGCAAACGCAGAAACAGTCCTTCTAGCATCTGATGACTTCGTTGGGATATCTTTTTGGATAATCGCAATGGGTATGGCAGCTGCAACTGTATTCTTCTTCATGGAAAGAGGAACAGTGCATCCTGGCTGGAAAACGTCAGTAACTGTAGCTGGACTAGTAACTGGTGTAGCATTCGTGCATTACATGTACATGAGAGAAGTATGGGTAATGACTGGAGACTCACCAACTGTGTACAGATATATTGACTGGTTAATTACTGTACCGTTACAGATGATAGAATTTTACTTAATTCTAGCAGCAGTAAGAAAAATCCCAGGAGCTATCTTCTGGAGATTGCTAATTGGTTCACTAGTTATGTTAATTGGTGGATACATGGGAGAAGCAGGTTACATCAATGCAATGCTTGGTTTCATTATCGGTATGGCTGGATGGATCTACATCTTATATGAAGTATTCTCAGGTGAGGCTGGTAAATTAGCAGCTAAGTCTGGTAATAAGCCATTAGCTACTGCATGGGGCGCTATGAGAATGATCGTAACAGTAGGTTGGGCAATTTACCCACTAGGATATGTTTTTGGATATCTAGTAGGTGGAGTTGACGCTAACTCACTAAACGTGATTTACAACTTAGCTGACTTCATAAACAAAATTGCATTTGGACTAGTAATCTGGTCTGCTGCAGTTTCACAAAGTGGAGCTAGAGCAAAATAATAGCTTAAAGCTTTAAAAAATATTGGGGCGAGTGTGTTTCACACACTTGCCCTTTTTTTTTGCATAATTATATAAAAGACATGGCAAAAATTACATACATAGAGCATGATGGTCAAAAACACGAAATAGACGTTGCAAACGGTTTGACAGTAATGGAAGGGGCTGTTCAAAATGATATTCCAGGAATTGATGCAGACTGCGGTGGGAGTATGGCTTGTGCAACTTGTCATGTTTATGTGAAAGAAGATTGGTTTCCAAAATTACCAAATAAAGAAACTGGTGAAGATGATATGTTAGACCAAGCATATGAACCAAAAGCAAATAGTAGATTGAGCTGTCAAATAACAGTTTCAGATGAATTAAATGGCTTGGTAGTACACTTACCGGAGAAACAAGTTTAATGATTAAAACTGATGCATTAATAATTGGAGCTGGACCCACAGGTCTTTTTTGTGCACATCAATTAGGTATCATTGGATTAAAATGTGAGATAGTTGATAACTTAGATAAAATTGGTGGACAATGTATAGAACTTTATCCAGATAAACCAATTTATGATATTCCCGCAATCCCAGAATGTACTGGCGAAGAGCTAACAAATAATTTAATCGAGCAAATAAAACCATTTAATATTAACTTTCACTTAAGTGACAGAGTTCAAGAAATTAAAAAAGAAAAAGAGAATTGGATAGTTAAAACGTTAAATGGAAAAGAATTTTTAACGCCAAATATTGTAATTGCGGGTGGAGTAGGATCATTTGAACCAAGAAAATTTCCAACAAAAAGCGCAGATAAATTTGATGGAAAAACTGTTCTCTATTCAATTAAAGATAAAACAATTTTTAAAGACAAATCTGTTGTAATTTTTGGTGGAGGCGACAGTGCTTTAGACTGGGCAATTGAATTATCAAAATCATCAAAAGTTACTTTAATTCATAGAAGAGATGAATTTAGAGGAGCTCAATCAAGTGTTGATAAAGTTAAAGAATTACAAAAAAATAATAAATTAGAAATTTTTACCAAATACTCCATTAAAGATGTCAAAGGAAATGGAAAACTAGAATCTGTTGAAATTAAAGATGATGATGGAAATTCAAAATTGATATCTGCTGATTATGTATTAGGTTTTTTTGGTTTAATAATGCAGCTTGGACCAATTTTAGATTGGGGTTTAAATATTGATAAAAAAACTATTCCTGTAAACACTGAGACATTTGAAACAAATAAACAAGGAATATTTGCAATAGGAGATATCTGTACGTATCCAGGAAAATTAAAATTAATTCTTTCAGGTTTTCATGAAGGAGCCTTGGCAGCAAGAGGATGTTTTAAATATGCTAGACCAGATGAAAAGTTACGTTTTGAATTCACCACAACTTCTAAAGCAGTTCAAAATAGACTTGGTCTAAAAAATGATTGATCTCTTCTCATCTGATACACCTAACGGAAAAAAGATAAGCATTATGCTTGAGGAAATAGGTTATGAATATGCTGTTAAAAAAATGGATTTATCTAAAGGAGATCAATTCAAAGAAGATTTTAAAAAAATAAGCCCTTTTTCAAAAATACCAGCCATCATTGATCATTCAAATAATAAAGAAAGCGTGTTCGAGTCTGGTGCTATTTTAATTTACCTTGCTGAAAAGAGTGGAAAATTTTATGAAAAAGAAAATAAACTTAAAATTGATCAATGGCTTATGGCTCAAATGGGGTCAATCGGTCCTTTTATTGGCCAATATCACTTCTTTTATAAATTTAATAAAGGATTAAGTGAAGTTGGTGAAAAGAGATATTTTGAAATGACCAAAAAAGTATACGAAGTGTTAGAAAATCATTTATCAAAAAATAATTATCTTGCAGGAGAAAATTATTCTATAGCTGATATTGCAACTTGGCCATGGATAGCAAGACATCAATGGCATGACATAGGTTTAAAGAATTACGATAATCTTTGTGATTGGTATATTCGTATTGCCGATCGACCAGCGGTAATTAAAGGTTATAAATTTTTAGATAAAAATTCTGAAATACCTAAGCCCTAATCATCAGCATAAACTTTTTCATCTTTTTCATGCTTTTCTTGTGCAGCAATACATAAAGTTGCAACGGGTCTTGCCATTAATCTTTTTAAACCAATTGGTTCACCTGTATCTTCACAAAAACCATATGTTCCATCTTGAATTTTTTTAAGAGCTCCATCAATTTTTGTTATAAGTTTGATTTGTCTATTAATTGCCCTCATTTCTACGTTTTTTTCTGTATAGGAGCTTGCTTGATCAACAATATCTGCTGATGCACTGTTATCATCCATAGATGCTTGTGCAATTGCCTCATTATTTGATCTTTTTAGATCTTTTTTCCATTCATTTAATTTTAATTTAAAATATGCTAAATGCTTAGCACACATATATTTTTCAGTTTCTTTTGGAACGTAAGTTTTAGAGATCTTTACCATACTTAGTTTTTTGAATTTCGTGAATATATTCATGAATATTGGGGTGTCAAGGAACGTTTAATTGTATAGATTGTAAAAAATGGCTTTAAATAAAAAGAATTTAAATAATTTATTTTACATATTTATTACATCCCATCTAATAATTTGGACACTCATTCCAACGTTTACAAATCATAATCTCCCATTAGATACTATTGAACATTTGGCGTGGGGAAGTAATTTAGATTGGGGTTTTGATAAACATCCACCTTTAGTTGCAGTATTTCTTGAATTTTTTTATCAAATGTTTGGTCCACAAGATTGGGCGTATTATTTTTTAAGTCAAATTTTTGTAATTATAAGTTTTTTTATTATTTATAAATTTTCTATTGAAATATTTGATAATAAAATTTTAGGTTTATTTTCTGTTTTAATAATAGAGTCGATTTTCTTTTACAATTTTACCACCCCAGAATTTAATGTAAATGTTTGCCAATTACCGTTTTGGTCATTGACTGTTTATTATTCTTGGAAAATATACAAAAATAATAAAATAAATTTTATTGATTGCCTTTTGGTTGGATTGTTTGCTGGTTTTGGCTTTCTTTCAAAATACCTTTTTATTTATCTGTTAATTTCAATAGATCTTCTGTTTATTTATTTAATATTTATTAAAAAACAAAGAAAGTTTGATTTCAAATACCTGATTACTTTTGAGGCATTTATAATTATTCTAATTCCGCACCTAATTTGGTTATTTAACAATGACTATGTCACTATAAAATATGGTTTATCCAGAACAGGCGTTGAAGAAGCTAGCGTCATAGATCATTTAAAATATCCAATTGTTTTTGTAGTTAAGCAGGTAGCGATTTTAATACCATTTTTTGTCTTATTATGGACTTTAGTAAAAAAAATTAAATTGAAACTAAATTTTAAAGATAAGAAGCTTATTTTTTTATTAGCAATTAATTTAATTCCAATTTTTTTAATGATAGTTTCATCTTTGATTTTAGGATCTAAAATAAGAACAATGTGGATGACTCCTTTTTATTTATTTTGGGGTGTTTTGTTTGTTTATATTTTTCAATCTCAAATAAATTTTAAAAAGATTAATATTTTTTTAATATCATTTTTATTTCTATTTTTTCTATCTCCAGCTTTATATGGATATGTTTCTTTATCAAAAGATAATAAAAGGACGGATTATCCAGGTAAAGAAATTGCAGAATTAGTAGAGAGAAGATGGGAAAAAAACTTTGTGAATGAAATCAAATATGTAGTTGGAGATGAATGGCACGCAGGAAACTTATCTTATCATATTTCCACAAGACCTATCTGGTATGAAACAATTAAAGGAAAAACTCATGAACTCGATCCTGATGGTGGTATAATTTATACTGGTAATGCAGATATTTTAAAAGAAATTTGTCCGGGTGATTTTGGTAAAATTAAAAAACAAGGTTTTTGTATGATCGGTGTGAAAAATAGATGACAAAAATTTATATTTTAATTCCAATATATAATGATTGGGAGTCTGTTTCTGAACTTATTAAAGAAATAAATTTTTGTATCAAAGATATTGAAGCAGAGTTTTCAACAATAGTTATTAATGATGCATCAAGTAATCAGCAAAATATAAATTTAGAAAATATAGATAGTTTTAAAAATATTAAAATCATTAATATGAAAGAGAATAGAGGACACGCAAGATGCATTGCAACTGGTTTAAAATATATTCATGAGAAACAAGACTATGACTATATTATTCCAATGGATGGCGATGGTGAAGACAGACCTGAAGAAATAATAGAGTTCACAAACCAAACTAAAAATTTTACCAACAAACCTATGGTAGGAAAAAGAGTAAAGAGAACAGAAAAGTTAATATTTAAAATTTGTTATGAATTACATAAACTTATTAC
>LUMC01000081.1_pt1 | contig 20561 bp, 23 predicted proteins | sample 729671 | NCBI WGS metagenome assembly LUMC01 (sample SAMN03860273, study PRJNA289734) | marine metagenome | biome: seawater column; feature: ocean; material: water; isolation source: Red Sea water column Station 91 - depth 10m | place: Saudi Arabia: Red Sea | collected 2011-10-15 | depth 10 m | reverse complement strand
AAAAAATCACTGATAATAATTTTTTTAATTTGTTTACGAAAGCTAAAAGAGATAATTATCTGTAATGAAAATAACAATTTTAGGCTGTGGAGGATCTTTCGGATCACCTTTAGCATGGAATAGACATGGTAATATTGATCTTAATAATAAAAGAAATTTTAGAACAAGATCATCTGTATTAATTGAATATAAAAATACAAATATTCTAATTGATACTAGTCCAGACCTTAGACAACAACTTTATAGTGCTAAATGTACAAATATTGATGCAGTACTTTATACTCATATTCATTCTGATCATACATCAGGTGTGCCAGATATGAGAGCAATGTCTTTAATAAATAAAAAAATTATCCCTGCATATATGCCTAAAGAAATGATTCCTGAGATGGAAACAAATTATAAATATATTTTTAAAGGAGAAAAAGATTATTTACCATTTATGGAAATTAAAGAATTAGATTCTAGTATAAATTTTCAGAATATAAATATTGAAACATTTAAACATAATCATGGGTCAATTGATGTTCAAACATACAAGATTGGAAATTTTGCTTATTCTACAGATTTAAAAAAATTTTATAATCAAGATATTGATAAATTAAAAAATCTAGATTTATGGATAGTTGGTTTGTTAAGACAAGATACTCATCCTGCTCATGCTGGATTTGATCAAATAATGGATTTCATTTCATATATTAAACCTAAACAAACTATTTTTACTCATATGACAGCTTTACTAGATGAAAAAAAATAAATTTCAAAATGCCCACCTAATGTAAGACCTGGATATGATGGTATGTCTATTGAATTATGAAATCAGAATCTATTGGTTTCATAGGTATAGGAAACGTTGGTTCAAACCTTGCAAATAATTTATTAAAATCAAATAACAATGTATTTGTTTATGATAAGAATAGAAGATCTTATTCAAGATTAAAAAAATTAAAAAACAAACCTTGTAAGACTTTAGATGAATTAGTAGAAAAAAGTAATATTATAATTACTTGCCTACCTTCTCCCAAATCAGTTAATAACGTTATTGAAACTTTATTAAAATATTTAACAAAAAAAAATATTTGGATTGAAATGAGTACAACAGATAAAGATGAAATGATTAGATTGTCAAAAAAAGTAAATTCCAAAGGTGCTAACGTATTAGAATGCCCAATTACTGGGGGGGAGCATAGAGCTAAATCAGGTAATATATCTATTTTAGCTGCTGGCAAAAAATCAACTTTCAAAAAATGTTTCCCAATTTTATCATTACTTGGTCATGAAATTTTATACTGTGGAAAAATTGGAAATGCCTCAATATTAAAAGTAATTACAAATTATTTAGCATCATTACATTTAGTAGGTATAGGTGAAGCACTGAGTGTTGCAAAAAAAAATAAAATTGATTTAGGTTTAACGTATAAAGCTATAAAAATAAGCTCTGGAAATAGTTTTGTTAATGAAACTGAAACTAAGGTTATACTTGGAGGCAGTTATGATGTTGGATTTACAATGGATCTAGTCAATAAAGATATAAATCTTTTTAATAAACTTGGAAAAAATATTAAATTAGAACTGGGAAATTATCTAAGTAAAAAATTTAAACTTGGTATGAAAAATTTAGGTGAAAGATCGTTTAGTACTAGTATTATTCAATTAATTGAAAAAGATGCAAAAATTAAATTAAGAGCAAAAAATTTCCCAAAACAATTAATTGATAAACAAAAAAAACAAAAAGGTGTAGAAGTATAATATGTCAGATAAAAAATTATTACCTGCTGATTTAGATCCAAGAAATCCAAGTTATGCTTACAAAAATAAATATAATGAACATGTTGAGAATACTGATCAATTCAATAACTATGTAAAGTCTGCTGAAGTTAAAAAAGTTTTTTCTGGAATGTTATGGGGAGAAGGACCGGCTTATATTCCTCATTTAGATACATTAGTCTGGAGCGATATACCAAATAACAGGATGCTAAAGTTATCAAATGATTTAGTATCTGAATATAAAAATCCCTCCAACTATTGTAATGGAAATACTATTGATAAAGAAGAGAATGTAATTTCTTGTTCACATGGAGGAAGATGTATCTATAAAACTAATGATAATTTAGAAGTGGAAGTCTTAGTTGATAGTTATAATGGTAAGAAACTTAACTCTCCAAATGACCTATTTGTTAAATCGGATGATACAATTTGGTTTACAGATCCACCTTATGGTATTCTATCAGATTATGAGGGATATCCTGGCGAGCAAGAATATGGTGGTTGTAATGTGTTTTCTTTTGATCCTAAACTAAATACTTTAAAAGTTATGATTGACGACCTTGATAGACCAAATGGAATTGCCATTTCTCCAGACGAAAAAAAATTATATGTTGCAGATACTGGAGAAAATATCAAACATTTGTATGTTTATGATATGATTGACGGATTACCCATTAACAGAAAATTAATTTATGATTTTAAACCCTTTTTCTCTGATGGTTTTAGATGTGATAAAGATGGTAATGTTTGGACAAGTGCAGGAAAAGCAATTAAATGTTTTAATCCTCAAAACGAATTAATTGGGCAACTTATAATCCCTGAATTAGTATCAAATTTAGAATTTGGAGGAGTTGAAGGAAATATCTTGTACATAACAGCTACAACTAGTTTATATTCAATTGAATTAAATCAACAAGGCGCCAGATTTTATGAATAAACCTTTATCTTCAGGAAAATGTGAACCATGCAATGGGAACACTCCTAAATTAGATTATCAAGAAATTAGTAAATTTTTATCTGAACTTAATGAATGGTCAGTTAATGATAATCAAGAAATGATTTTCAAAAAATTTAAATTTAGTAATTTTAAAAAAGCTATATCATTTGCAAATGAAGTAGGAGAAGTAGCAGAAAAAGAAGGTCATCATCCCGATATATCAATAGGATGGGGTTATTGTTTAGTTATGGTCCATACTCACGCAATAGAGGGATTATCAGTTAATGATTTTATATTAGCTTCCAAAATTGATTTAATTAAAAGTTAATTTAATGAAAAAAAAAATTTTTATTTGCGGTATTAGTACTGAATGCTGCTCTTATTCAACATTAATACAAAATAAAAAAGATTTTGAAGTTTTAAGTGGAAAAAAACTTTTAAAATATATAAATTTTCCATATTCCAAACATAATAATATAACATTTATACCAAATAAATTTTATAGAAGTTTACCTGGTGGGCCTGTAGATAAAAAATTTTTTATAAAAACAATTAACAATATTACAAATGATTTAATAAAATCAAAACCTATTGATGGTATTTTTCTAATCATGCATGGTGCTATGTATGTCAAAGGTATTAGTGATCCCGAAGGTTTTTTTATCAAAAAAATTCGCTCTAAAGTATCTAAAAACTGTAAAATATCATTATCTTATGATCTTCACGGACAGATGACTGATACAATTATAAAAAATATTGATTATTTTGCAGCTTATAAAACAGCCCCACACATTGATGTTAAGCAAACTTATTCTAGAGCAATTAAAATGCTTATAAATGGAATATTAAAAAATAAGAAAAATCATATTATTTGGGAAAAAATACCCGTTTTAGTTTCAGGTGAAATGTCATCTACAATAGTTGAGCCATGTAAAAAAATTTATAAAAATCTTAATATTTTTAATAAATTGAATGGGATTAATGATTGTAATTTACTTATAGGATATGTTTGGGCTGATACTAAGAGGGCAACAGCTTCTGCAATTGTAAATTGTACAGATGTTAATATCGGTAAAAGAATTTGTAAGAAAATAGCACTAAGTTATTGGAATAATAGGTTTAATTTAGTTTATGATATGAAATCTTATAAGTTAAATAAGATTTTTCATGTAGTTAATAAAAAAAGATTTACAATTTTAGCCGATAGCGGAGACAATCCAACAGCTGGAGGAGTAGGTAATAGAATTGATGTATTAGAGCACGTATTTAAAAACAAGATAGAGAACACTCTATTTGCAGGAATTTATAATGAAGAAATTTTTAGAGAGTTAAAAAATAAAAAAAACAAAATTGTCATAAAAGATAGTATCTCAAAAAAGAAAATTTCTATTTCAATTGATAAATTTTATCTAAAAAATGATAATGCGATTGTAATCTCAAATAATAATACAGTAATTTTTACTAAATACAGAAAACCCTTTCATTATCTGAGTGATTTTAGGGAATTAAATATAAATTTAAAAAAATATAAAATATTGATTGTAAAATCAGGATATCTTTCGCCAGAACTAAAAAAACTTAAAGCTGATAATTTTATGATTTTAACAGATGGATTTGTAACCCAAGATTTTAAAAGAATTAAAAATTTATTTAGGGAAAAACCAATTTATCCTTTCCAAAAAAATTTTAGATACAATATAGCTATTTAATTAAGTACCACAAAAAGTTTCAAATACTTTTTCACTTTCAAGAGGTGGGGTAATATATTTTTTATTTTCTATTTTCTCATAAGGATTTTTTAGTAATTTTTCGAATTCATATAATTGACTGTAATTATTGCTGTACACTTCATTAATTATTTCTTCAATAATATGATTCCTAGGTATAATTTGAGGATTAACATTTTTAAATTTTCTTATTTTATTATTTTTATATTTTTCTTCCCAATTTTTAAAAATCTTTTTATCAAGAGTATTATTTTCTAAATCTAAAAATGTATTTGTATAATCAAGTTTATAAATATGCATCAAATCTAAAAATTCTTTAACAATTTCTTCGTTATTATTATTAGTATCTAAATTTAATTTCATAGACATCATTATTAACCAAGATTGATCAAACAATTTTTTATATTTATTTAATATATCTTCGATTTTTTTAATTGCTGTTTTTTCATTTGAATCAATTAAATGAAGAAAAGTTTCAGCAAATCTTGCTAAATTCCACAACGTTATTTTTGATTGATTTTCAAAAGAATATCTTCCCATTTTATCAATTGAGCTAAAAACTTTTTTTGGATTATATTCATCCAAATATGCTGCTGGACCATAATCTATAGTTTCACCAGATAAAGACATATTATCGGTATTCATAACACCATGAATAAAACCAACTCTCATCCAATCTACGACTAGCTTAATTTGTAAATCACAGATTGTCTCATAAAATTTTAAATATTTATCATTATTATTATCTATATCAGGATACAGCCTTGAAATTGTATAAGATATAAAGTTTTGAAATTCCTCTCTATTTTTTAAAAGACTTCCAAATTGAAAAGTTCCCACTCTAATATGCGATTTTGCAACTCTAATTAAAATTGCACCAGGCTCTAATCTATCACGCAATACATTTTCACCTGTAGTAATAACAGCTAGTGCTCTGGTTGATGATATGCCAAGATTATGCATAGCTTCACTCAATATGTATTCCCTTATCATTGGACCTAATGCAGCCTTTCCGTCTCCATTTCTAGAGTAGGGTGTCTGTCCTGATCCTTTTAACTGTATATCTACCCTTTGTTTATCATTAGTAATATGTTCACCAATAATTACAGCTCTGCCATCACCTAAAATTGTAAAATTTCCAAATTGATGTCCAGCATAAGCTTGAGAAAAGTAATTTTTATTTAATTTATTTTTTCCCAAAAGAATATTACACTTCTCATCATCATCATATTTACTAAAATCTAAATTTAAGTCCCTTGCAAGATCACTATTAAACAAAACTAATTTTTTATTACTAAAATTTTCAGGATTAACTTTACTATAAAAAATACTAGGTAGTTTCGTATAACTATCTTGAAAATTCCAAACCATATTGAATAAATATATATAAATTTTTTAAATTTAACATCTACAACTTTAGTATATAAGTATTAAGTCAGTAATGAATACCATAATTGATATAGTTAATAAGTCAAAACATCCAATAGATAGCGATGAATATATACAATATTGCAATGATGAAATTAAAAAAAATTCTATACTAATATTAAATGATTTTTTAACAAATGACTGCTTAAGTGAATTAATTACTGAAGCACATGGATTACAAGATCAAGCTTTCTATTGTTCTCAAAATCATACTATCTTACTTAATAAACAAGATAAATTAAGTGACTTGAATGATCCTTTAAATAGAGAGGTTGTTAGTGATAAAGGTTGTGTCCCTCATGATCTGTTAAATCAGCAATCAAAATTAAATATTTTATATCAATCAAATATTTTTAAAAATTTTTTAAAAGGAATGCATCATTTGCTATCACTTTAATGATACAATCATCAGATAAAGGTGGTGAATTTGAATATGTTAGTAAAGGTAGAAATTTTTCTGAAAACTATATCGATAAATCGTATATTAAAGATATTTTAGATAGAAAAATTTTACCACAAAAAGCAGATGTTGATGCCGGTACTCTTATATTATTTTATGGTAGAAATTATTTACATCGAGTAACACCAGTGGAGTCAGAAAAACCAAGAATATTAGTAACACTAAATTATAATGAAGAGGAGGGGACGATGCTCTCAGAAAATGCAAGATTAACATTTTTTGGTAGAATTAACTAATTGTGATTAAAAAAAAATAATTGTTTTCCATTTACTCGATAATTATTAATTAATTTTTTTGCTTCTTCTGATGTAATCCAATCAATATATTTTTTAGCTTCTTTAATATTTAAATTATCATTTAACTTTTTGTTTACTAAAATTATTCCATATTGATTAAATAATGGTGGTAAATTTTCACAGACAATTTGTAAATTTTCTTTTTTATTGAAAGCTATCCAAGTACTACGATCACTGAGAGTGTAAGCTTTTTTTTGATTGGCTATTAACAATGTAGATCCCATTCCCTGACCTACACTGAGATACCAATTTTCTTTAAATGGTATATTTATATTTGATAATTCCCAAAGCTCTTTCTCCTTTTTGTGTGTTCCACTCTCATCACCTCTTGATACAAATAATAATTTTGATTTTTTAATTTCAATCATTTTATTTTCAATTGAAGAGCATGTTTTGTTATCTTTTTTTGGTCCTATCAAGACAAAATCATTATACATCAAATCATATCTTAGCGCGCCATATCCATTATTCATAAATTCTAGCTCTGATTTTTTATGATGAACTAATAAAATTTCTACATTTCCATCCATTGCAACTTTAATTGCTTGACCTGTTCCAAGAGATAATGCTCTCACTTTTATTTTAAATTTTTTTTCAAATTCTTTGTTAATATATTCTAATAAACCTGTATCGTGTGTAGAAGTTGTGCTTGCTATGGTTATATGTTTATCATTAGCTAGAGTATTCTTAATCAAGAATATTAAAATAAATATAAGTAAAACTCTAATCATAAAACTTGATACATCTTATAGTACTTACTAAATATATTTATATATTTTGAAAGGATAGTTATGAAAATTATTAAAGTTTTAGAAAAAACTGAATTAGTAATAGTCGATTTAGAGGTAAATTTAGGTAAAGAAAAAAGAAATGGTTTAACATTATGTGTTAAATATAATGGTGATTATTATCCATTAAATACTGCACATGATGGAAGGCCAATTTTAATGAATAAAGATAATATAATTAAAAATTAAAATTCAATTTTTTAATTATAAACATAAAAATAGCATAAGCTATTGCAGTGCTAATTATTGAAACTATCAGAGAGAAAACAAAGTTTTGTTTAAATTTTAAAAGTATTGGTAAAACAATAAAAAATACTATTGAAGGTACAGTCATAACAATTGTACTATAAGAGAGGTCTATAACTTTTTGATAGTCTTTTGTATCCCAATACAACCAAACAAATGCCAATAGTGAAGTTAATGGTAAAGAAACAATAATTGCAGCAGTCCAAGTATATTTTTTAGCTATTTCTGAAACAGCAACAATTATAATTGCACTGATTAGTGTCTTAAGAATTATGTACATTTTTACTCACATTGGTTCGAGTTGCTATATAAACACCAAAAGTACAAATTAACAACCCTATAATATCTATTAATAATAATTTTTCACCTAATACAAACCAAGCCATTACAGCTGTAGTTGGAGGTACTAGAAAGAAGAGACTTGATGTTTTAGAAGCTGTTCCATTTTTTATCAAGTACATTAGAATTGCGTAAGCTCCAAAGGATACCATAATTATTTGCCAAGAAATTGATAAAATAAAACGTGTATCAAAATTAATAAATGATATTTCAAAAAAAAGTGAAATTATAAATAAAAATATTCCAGCACTTAATGCTTGATAAAAATTATTAACTGAAAGACTGATTTCATGAGTAAATTTTTTTTGCCAAATAGTAGCTGAAGTTGCTCCTAAAAGCGCAACAATAGAAGCAATAACACCTATTATCGGGATTTCTGTTCCAATATCATAACCTATAACTAATATAGTGCCTAAAAAACCAAAAAATATTCCTATCCATTGCGTAACAGTAACTTTTTCTTTTAAAATAGGTCCACTTAGAATATTTGTTAAAATAGGTTGGAGGCATACAATTAACGCAGATAATGTTGCAGTAAGTCCCATAGAATAAGAAAAAAATACTCCACCTAAATAAAATCCATGAAAAAGAATTCCAGTAATCATAGCTTGAAAGATTAAATTTCGATTTATTCTTATTCTTTCCCTAAAAATAATAGAAAAAATTAAAAAAAATGCACTTACAATACAAAACCTAAAACATAGTGCTGCAAAAGGGCTTGCTGATTGCACAATAAATTGACCACTTATAAAAGCACTACTCCAAAAAAAGATAAATAGATATGAAAGATATAGGTTCATTATAAATAATAATTCTATTCTTTATTTATAAATGTTATGAAAATTTATTCATAGAATAAAATGCTTAGCAATAAAATCAATTTTTTTTGTCCAAATTGTAGTTCAGATAAATATATTGGTAAAACTACTATAGGAAAAAACTATAAAGATGAACCATATAAAAATGTAACATCTGAAATACAATGCGCTAAGTGTTTTATGGATATTCCATCAATTATTTCAGAAAATATTTCTCCTGATAAGCAAAATGAAATGTCCAAACTTTGGAATGAAATATATAAACCATCACATAAAGAAAATGCTGCACAATGTTCAAAATGTTTTAGGTATTATTGGGAAATAGAAAAATATTTATCTGAAAATAATATTTCTGCAAAAGATATTTTCTATCAAACTTATAATCCTAAAAAATCAATTGGAGATTTAATTTGTAAGATTTGTGATCCATCATCTTTTAAATAAAATTAATGTTAGCATATATTCTTAATATATCAGGTTGGCTGTTATTACCTTTCATGGATGGTATTGCAAAATATCTATCTTCAGAAATACATTTCATACAAGTTGTTTGGGGTAGATATTTTTTTATGCTTTTAGTCAGTTTTCCACTAGCATTTATATTTTTTAGAAAAGAAATTAGTTTTCCTAAAACAATTTCAGTACAGCTATTTAGAAGTTTTTTTTTATTTTTATCTACCGTTTTTTTCTTTTATGCAATTTCAGTTATAACTTTAGCAGAAGCTTTAACGCTTGCATTTATCTCTCCAATAATAGTGACAATATTATCAATTTTTTATTTAAAAGAAAAAGTTGGAATTCATCGATGGGCTGCAGTTTTGATTGGGTTTTTTGGTGTTATGATCATTATAAGACCAGGTTTTATAGAAATTAATTTCGCATCTTTCTCAGCTATTGCAGCAGGAATTTCATACGCTTTTTACATAATTTATACTCGAAAATTATCTTTTACAGATAGTGCTGTTGTTACTTTGCTTTTTACAGGTATCGTAGGTTGTATTTTTATATCTCTTATTGTTCCTTTTTACTGGATAAATTTAGATTTAAGACAATTATTATTACTTATCTCATTAGCTTCAATTGGAACTTTAGGACATTTTTTAATAATTCTTTCTTTAAGACTTGGAGAAGCTTCTAAACTAGCTCCTTTGGGTTATTTTGAGATCTCCACAAATATACTTGTTGGATATGCCTTCTTCGGTGATTTGCCTGATATTTGGATTTATTTAGGATTATCTTTAATTGTTTTTAGCGGTATTTATATTTTTATTAGAGAAAGAAGAGAGATTAAAAAAACTAATTAGTTTTTCTAGTTGTTTGATAAATAAATATTGTAACAGATCCAAGCAGTAGAGCTCCTCCTATAATTGTATTTAGAGGAGGTATTTCATTTATAACAAACCAAACCCAAGCAGTACCTAAAACACTTTCTAATAAAAATATTAGAGCTACTTCGTGTGCTGGAGCAAATTTAGGAGAAATTGTTAAAATCATAAATGGAATAGGAAGTATTAATAAGCACATTATGAAAAGAAATAAAATTTGATCATTATTTAAATCAAAGTTAATTCCAAATGGTAGAGCGTAAAGAGCTGATATTAAACATCCTAATAAACATGCAGGTACCAAATCTTTATTTTTAAATAATCTAACAAGAACCATACTAAAACCCATTCCTATTGCTACAATTAGAGCCATAATATCTCCATATAATCCTGTAGTTGTAAAGCTTCCTATTCCAATTATTATCATTGCAAGCATAGCAATTAAAATCACTATCCATGTAAAAAGACTAGGTATTTCTTTAAGTATAAAAACTGAAAATAATGCAGCAAAAATAGGAGCTGATGCAATTAGAACTAATGTATTAGCTACTGCAGTATTTTGAATTGAATATACAAAACAAATATGAGTTATAGCATAGAGAATAGCATAGATTATCCCTGGTACACCAATTAGATAAAATGATTTAAGAAAAGATCTTTTGTAAGTATAAATGAGAAAAATTAATATCGTAACAATTGGTAGAGCGCTTCTATAAAATATTAAACTAAAATCATCTAAATTTACTAATCTAATAAATAAACTATCAGGGCTAAGTATTAAAACCCCAACAAATGATAGTATAAGCCCCTTATTTCTTGTTTTCATAAATATTTGAAAATAAATAGATTATTAATATATCTATCAGTATCGTTCTTTAATTCACACTTGTTTTTATGAAAAAATTACTTTTTTTATGTTTTATTTTTTTATCACTAAATACTCACGCCTTAGATTCAAATAAATTAATAAACCTCGATGATTTAAAAATACTTTTTGATCTTCAAAAGAATGATTGGAACGAAAATGTTCTTTTTCTCATAAAAAAGAATTCATTTTCTAAAGTAGATAATGACTCAGATGTATTTTATTTAAAATCAATATTTAATGATGGCGAAATAATTACAATGCCAATTTTTTCTAAGGATATTGTTGAAAAAATTATATTTGAATATATTTTTTTAGATCACAATAAAAAAAATTTAAAAATTATAAATAATCATTTTAATTCGTTTAAAAATTTTTGTTTTGAATATCTCTATAATGACAAGTCTATACGAGTAGTTATTACTAAATGTAATTAATTAAAAACCATTGATGTAGCTTTAAAAATTAAACTATGTCTTTTAGCTAATTCTAATTTATCATTTGAATATCCACCACCTATTACTGTCGCAATAGGAATTGATTTATTTTTAAAAAATTCTAACACTGTAATATCTCTTTTTAATAATCCTTCAGTTGTTATTTTTAAATTTCCTAATTTATCATTCTCATGAATATCAACTCCAGTATCAAAAATTACTAAATCAGGATTAAAATTTTTTATACAACTATTAAGAGTTTGATATAATATTTCTAAATATTCATTATCTTCTAAATTATCATCTAATTCAACATCCATGTCACTTATTGATTTTCTAAATGGAAAATTATTTTTACAATGAATAGAACATGTAAAAATTTTATCATTATCTTTAAGGATTGAGGCTGTACCATCTCCTTGATGCACATCAGTGTCAAAAATTAATATTTTTTTTACTTGATGGGTTCTTATTAAATGTAATGAAGCATAAGCCAAATCGTTAAAAACACAGTATCCTGAACCAAAATCTCTATGACTATGGTGTGTGCCACCTGCTAAATGATTTGCTATACCATTCTTAATTGCTTCTTTGCATGTTAATAGAGTTCCATTAACTGCTAAAAAGGAACGATTAGAAAGTGTTTCTGACCATTTAAAACCCAATCTTCTTATTTCTTTATCGGATAAAGTACCATTTTTAATTTTTAATACGTAATCTAAATCATGACATATAGAAACCTCATCAACACTTGCTTTTTGAGGACTTAGAATTTTTGCACGATGATAAAAATCTGAAGTTTTTAATTCATTATATAAATCTGAAAACTTACTGGCAGTAAATTTATGATTTTCAGGCAGAGGAATGTCATAATCTTCGTGTGTTACCCAACTGATTTTTTTCATAAATTTGCCTCTTTTTAACTCAATTTATGCCTAAATTAATTTGTACATAGATTATGTGGCACTAATCTACCAATATATATTTAGTGAGTAAATGTATTCTATCCATAAAGAATTAGTGTCACAACCAATATGGAATTTGTTTTAATATTTGATTTATTAATTATTTGTTTAATTGGTTTTTTTATTGTCAATTTTTATTGAATTAATTCAATTTAAAAACAATAAATCAATGTCTATTTGTGAGAATCTGAAATAAGAGTTTTTTAAATAAAGTTCTTTTAATTAAATCATATGAATGTTTTATCTGGAATTAGTATCGGATTTATTGGTTACACAATATTTGTCATTTTAGATACAATAATTAAAAAATACCTAGTTAATGAATATTCTGTTTTTCAAATAAATTTTTATATTTGTCTTTTTAGTTTTATACCAACACTATTAACTCTTTATTTTCTAAACAAATGGAGCTCACTAAAAAATGATATTATTCATATACAGCTTCTTAGAGGATTATTTGGATTAATTTCAGGGGCTTTAGTAGTTTATTCATTTAGAGAACATGCATTTAGTGAAATTTACCCAATATTATTTAGTGCTCCATTAATGATAACAATGTTATCCCATTTTTTTTTAGATGAAAAAGTTGGTATTAGAAGATGGTCAGCGGTAACAGTTGGATTTATTGGTGTATTAATAGTTAGTAGACCTGGCACTATTCATTTTTCATTAAGTCTATTTGGTTTATTTTTTTCCGCATTACTAATGGCGATAAATATTACTTTAGTAAGAAAGTATTCAAATAATCAATCATCAATAGCATTTACTTTTTATGCTTTTTTATCTGCAACTATTTTAAATGGATTACTTAGTTTTAATAGCCACATCGCATTATCTTTTAATGATCTAATGATACTTGTTTTTTGTGGTATTATTTGTGGAATAGGGGGTAATTGTTTAACAATCGCCTCAAAATTTTTAGAGTCTAGTGTTTTTGCTCCTATTCAATATACACAATTAATTTCTGGAGCAATTTTAGGTTATTTATTTTTTGCTGATATTCCAGATATTTATGAAATTATAGGATCATTAATTATTGTTGGTAGTGGAATTTATATAATAATTAGAGAAACAAAAATAGGGGTTAGGCCATATATTAAAGAAGATTCAAGATTTCGTGACCAATTTAATAGAGGTCACTAAATTAATAATTATAAATCAAAACTTTGTGATAATATTTTAATAGCATAAAATTATTATGAAAAATTTATTAAATAATAAAAATCCAATAACTTTACTAATTTTATCATCAATAGCCATGCCTATCGCTTTTAGTACTTGGATGGTTTTATTAAATAATTTCTCAGTTGAAAGAGCAAGTTTTACTGGAGTTGAAATTGGAATACTTCAAAGTATCAGAGAGATACCTGGCTTCTTAGCATTTACTATTATTTTTTTATTGTTCTATTTTAAAGAGCAATATTTTGCTATTTTTTCTTTAGCCTTAACTGGTTTTGGTGTTGCAATTACAGGTTTCTTACCAACTGTTTATGGTTTGTATTTTACAACAATTATTATGAGTACTGGCTTTCATTATTGTGAAACAGCCAAAAATTCTTTGAGTTTACAATGGCTTTCAAAAGAGGAAGCTCCACCAGTTCTAGGAAAATTATTAGCTGTTAGCTCAATTACGTCCTTATTTTTGTATTGTATTATTTGGAGTTTATTAGAAATCTTTAATTTAGATTATAAGTTTATATTTTTAATTGCAGGATTAATTTGTATTCTTATTTCCATACACCTTTTTATATCCTTTCCTTTTTTTGAAATCAAAAATAAACAACATAAAAAAATAATTCTAAAAAAAGAATATTCACTTTACTATATCTTAATTTTTTTATCAGGTGCTAGAAGACAAATTTTTGTAGTTTTTGCAGCTTTTTTAATGGTAGAAAAATTTGGATATTCAGCATCGCAAGTTACTTTACTATTTTTGGTTAATTATATTTTTAATTGGTTTTTTGCAGAACGTATTGGAAAGTTAATAAATATATTTGGTGAGAAAAAATGTCTTATATTTGAATATATTGGACTCGTTATAGTTTTTACATCTTATGCATTCGTGACTAATGCTTATGTTGCAGCAGGTTTATATATTATTGATCATATGTTTTTTGCATTAGCTATTGCAATTAATACATATTTTCAAAAAATTGCTGATCCAAAAGATATTGCAAGTACTGCAGGTGTTTCATTTACTATCAATCATATAGCTGCAGTATTTATCCCAGTACTTTTAGGATTTGTTTGGATTAATTCTCATTCAATAGTTTTTTTAATTGGATCTTTGTTTGCTCTACTATCTTTAATCGCTTCATTTTTTTTACCTAATAATTTATCAAAGATTATTTTAGATGAAAGTAATTTAAAAAAAGTAAGAGTATAATTTACTCACCTATATAACTAAGAATTATTTTTCTTTTGTATTTACTGTACCTGTGTTCAATTAGATATATTCCCTGCCACATCCCTAATTTCATTTCTTTATTGTTTATAGGAATTGTTAATGAGGTTTGAGTAAGCATAGATTTTATATGAGCAGGCATATCATCATCTCCTTCATAACCGTGTTTATATAATGAAGCATCTTCAGGAACTATTCTTTGAAAAAAAGAATTAATATCATCTAATACATCAGGGCTAGCATTTTCCATTATTGTTAATGAAGCAGAAGTGTGTTGTATAAATAAATTTAGCTGACCTTTAATTATATTATTTTTTAGTATCCAATCATGAACATTATTTGTAATTTCATACATTCCCTGTCCATTATTAGAAATTATCAATTCATCTTGTAGATTTAACATTTTCTAATCTTAAAATGAAGTCGTGGCACCTACAAGGAGAATTATAATGAAAATTAATGTTATGAAAAAAAGAACTATTCTTTTGATAAGTGCCACAATTTTTAAAATATAATCAAATTTTGTTTTAATAGAGATATAAATAAGGAAAAATTGTGTTATGATTATCCTAATTCTTTTTAGCTAGGAATATTATTTGTTAAACAATAATCAATTTGCAATTTTTTTAATTATTATATCAATTATTTTTGGTACTCTTATGGGTACATTTATAAAATTAGCTCAAGAAGAATTAAATGTATTTACAACTGGTTTTTTACGTTTTTTCTTTGGATTTTTAATCATCACTCCTTACATTTTAAAAACAAAATTTGAAGTATTTAGTACAAAAAATTTAAAAATTCATATTTTACGGTCAGCACTAAATTTACCTGCAATGCTACTTGGTTTTGCAGCTTTAGCTATGCTTCCATTAGAGAAAATGACAGCCATTCATTTTATAGTTCCTATAATTGTTACAATCTTAGCTGTGATATTTTTAAAAGAAAAAATCTATTTATATAGGTCAATTGCATTAGTGATGGGTTTTCTAGGAATGTTAATAATATTGCGACCCGGTATTATAGATATTTCTATTGGAATATATATGGCGCTTATTTCATCGCTAATTTGGTCAGTAGTTATAATTTTAACTAAAAAAGTATCTAAGGATGATAGTGCTATAACAATATTATCACACCAGTATGTTTATATGAGTCTTTTTTCATTTCCATTAGTTATATATTTTTGGGATCAGCCAAGCTTAAAAACAATTATTTTTATATTATGTGCTGCAATGTCAGGAACTATATTACATATTGCATTAAATCATGCATATAAATTAGTTGATGTAACTATGACTCAACCTTATTCATTTTTAGGATTAGTAGTTTCATCAATAATTGGATATTTTGTCTTTAGTGATAAACCTGATTTTTATACCTGGTTAGGTGCCTCTGTAATTTTTTGTGGTGTGCTTCTAATTTCTTACAGAGAACTTCAATTAAATAAAGAAATTACAAGAAAGAGATTAAATATTAATTCATAATATTAATATTTAACATCGTTAGATTATGTGTATTATTAGTAAATGCAAAATAATTATTTTTATAAATGGATAGATAGTAATAAAGATGATGAAATAAATAGTTTCAAAGAATGTATCGATTCATATATTTATTTTAAGAAAGATGCTTTTTATAAAACTAACAAATTAATTAAAAAAAAACCAGAATTTAATGCTCCAAAATTATTAAAAATAGTTTTATTGCTTTTTTCTAGAGATGTACAAAAAATTTCATTAGCTAGAGAAACATTCAAATCAATTTCCACTGATGAAGTAAATGATTATTTTCATCAATATTTAGAGATAGTAAATCTCTGGATTAAAAATGATTTAAAAAATTTATTAAATAAATTGGAATTAATTATAAAAGATAATCCCAAAGATATTTTTGCAATCAGATTATTTCATTTTAATAATATTTTCTTGGGTATTGATAGTAAATTTTTAAATAAACATGAGGAAATACTAAGTAAGTGGTCTGAAAATGATCAGCATTATAATTTACTATTAGGGATGACTAGCTATGCTTTTGAAGAAAATAATATAATTGATAAAGCTAAGCTTTTAGCTTTAAATTCACTAAAACAATCATCAAATGATTTGTGGAGTTGGCACGCCCTTTTGCATGTACACGATAACGAGAATAACGACTCAATTAACAACAATGATGATTTTAATAAAATTAATTGGTCAATTTACGGGCCAATAAAAAGACATATATGGTGGCACCAATCATTAATATTATTCTACAATCAAGAATATGAGAAAAGTTTAAAACTATTTGATAATTATTTCTCTTCTTCAGAAATTTTTTATTTAGATTTTTGTAATGCTTGTTCTTTTTTATTAAGACTTCATTACAAAGGAGTGGATGTTAAAGAAAGAATGGATAAATTAAAAGATTATGCTGAATATTTTAAAAATCAACACATACTTCCATTCATTGATTATCATCTTATTTTTTATTACTTATACTATAATGACCAAGATTATTTTCAGCAACTTGAAGAGAGAATGGAAGAAAATTATTTAGAAAATTCTTTTAAAGAAAATTATTTTAATTACTTAAAGCCAATCATTCACAGTATGAAAACAAATGAATTATTAAACGAAAATATAATTAAATCACAATTTAAATACCTTGGAGGTAGTTTTGCTCAACGAGAACTTATTTTTTTAAGTTTAATCCAAAATACAAAATATGAAAAAAATAAATCAGATTTAATATCAGAATATAATGATTATAAATCAGTATCTAAATTATATGTATAACTCTAAATTGTTGGAAGAAAAATTTATAAAAAATTCAAATAATAATTTTACCTTATTAAAAGATAATCTTTTTTTTCGAAATATAACTTTTCAAAATTTTCAAATTTTAAAGATGATATCATTTTTGGTAAGAGACAAAAATTGGAATAACTATGATCCTAAAATTCTAAATTATGAAGAGAACTTTGATACATCCTTAGAATATATATTCGATTTAGAATATGGTATAGATGAAATTCTTAAAACAAGAAATGTTATATTATTTTCTGATAATTCTATCACTCTATCCTCTGAAGGAGAATTTTTAACTGATTTTTGGACTAATAGAATAGGTTTTAATTTATTAATTCCATTACAAAATCATGTTGGTTCAAACATTATTGTAACAAAAGGGAACGATTTAAAAGAGGAAAAAAAATTTCCAGAACTTATAAAACCCGACCAACCATTTTTTAAATTTAAAAACCTTGCTTATACTTTAGACGATAGTTTGTTGGTTAATATTAATTTTGAGGGTATTTTATTTGAAATGGAGGATCAAAGAAACTGGGGTGATGCTTCTTACAAAATATATAGTGGTTCTTTATTAAATCCTTTTCCATATCTAGAAAAAGGGGGGTCTAATTTCTCTCAAACTGTTAAAATAGATGTAGTAAATAAAAAACAAATATCTTTCCCGTCTAAGAATATTGTAAAAATTGATCATACGACTCCTTATAAATTTCCTAAAATTGGTATAAAAATTGATTCTTTGATTATTCCTGATGATAATTTAATAAATAACTTTGATTATTATTACTATCTTATTGATTTTACTGAAGATTTTACAAATGTAACTTCAAGATCTCAGAACAAAGTATTCCTTGTAGCTTTGGTTGATCATACTAATGATCCTGATGATGAGTTAAAAAAAATTTACAATTTTGTAACTGAAAATACTATTAATTTAGATAAAATTTTAATTTGTCCAAAAATATATTTGAATAGTTTTCAACCTGCTGGTGAATGGCCTAAAGTTCCAGAATTAAATGAATACTATAAAATTGCGAAAAAGATGTTTTCTAATAGTCAAATTGTTTCAGGAATGGTCACTAATTTTACAGAATTAAATAGAAAGAGGCCAAAAATGTTTTATGATTTGGTTAGTTTTTCCTTCACTCCAATTGTTCATGATTCTAGCGATTTTGGTGTATTAAATACACCTGAAACTATACCTTATATCCTTAAAACTCTAAAAAATTTTTCTAATAGTACTAATGTTCATATTGGTCCAATTTCTATTGGTATGCATTTCAATCCGTATGGTGAAAGTCTTGTAAGTAATAAAAACAAAATAAGATTAGAAATGGCTGATAGCGATCCAAGGCATGATCAATTATTTTCACTAACTTGGACACTGGCAATTTTTATTCAATCAATAAATAAAGAATCAAAATTTTTTACTTTTAATTCTGTTTATGGGCATCATGGAATATTAAATAAAGATAATACCAAAAGACCATTGTATCATTTAAATAATTTTCTTATTTCATTAACAAATTCAGAAATTTTTAAATTTATTCCAGTTAACGAAGTGTATGGATTAAAAATCATACTAAATGATAAAAATTATTATTTATTTGTTAATTCCTCAAAACAAAAAAAGGATATTAATATTCCTGAAATAAATTTTAGTAATCAATATAAGCTTAATTTAAAAAATTATACTGATATTTTTAATAATGATTTTTCTTTTTTTAACTTTAAAAAAGATTTAAATCCTTATGCTTTTGAGCCATTAGAAATCAAATTTATAGAAGATAAATGAAAAAATTAAAAGGAGCATTAATCGGTTGTGGTTTCTTTGCTGAAAATCATATTTTAGCTTGGAAAGAATTAAGAAATATAGAAATAATATGTGTTTGTGATTTAGATATAAAAAAAGCTAATAAATTTAAATCTAAATTTAACATTTTGCATTCTTATTCATCTATAGAATTAATGTTAAAAAAACATAAAATTGACTTTGTTGATGTTGTAACAACAATGGAGACACACTTAAATATTGGCAAAATTTTATCTAAGTATAAAATTCCAACTTCTATACAAAAGCCATTTGCTGAAAATTTATCAAATGCAAAAAAAATTGTTTCTTTATATAAAAAAAACAAGACTCCACTTATGGTTCATGAGAATTTTAGATGGCAAAGCCCTCTATTAAAATTAAAAGAAATTATAAATAAAGAGCAGTTAACGAAACCACATTATGCCAAGATATCTTTTAGACATGCAAATCCTGTTGGATATACCAATCAAACATATTTATACGATTTAAAAGAGTATTTAACCCTAGACGTAGGAATCCATTTATTTGATTTAAGTAGATTTTTTATGGGAGAAGCAAAAAGTATTTATACAGTAAATCAAAATACAAATAATAAATTTAAAGGTGAAACTGATTTTATATCACTTATAAGAAATAAAAATAAAAGTATTACTATTGTTGATGCATCTATTTCTTCAATAAAAAAACCAGATAGATTTGCTCAAACACTAGTTAATTTAGAATTCTCTAATGGCTCAATAGATTTGGACTATAATTATAAAATTACCTTACACAAAAATAATAAGAAGAAGATTTATAATGGAAAACCTAAGAAATATAAGTGGATTTCAAAGCCTTGGGATCAAATTCAAGAAAGTGTAATTAATACACACAAGCATTTCATTGATTCATTAATTAATAGAGTTAAACATGACACTAGCGGTGAAGATAACATAAAGAGTTTATCATTAGTCTTCAATTCATACAAATCTGATAAATTAAGAAAAGAAATTAAAATTTAATTTTTATTTAAAGTTTAAATTATAAATTTTGATATTTCATCTCTTATTAATTTACTTAACAGACTGTAACCAAGAACATTCATGTGTAAAGGATCTTCTGAATAAAATTTTTCAAATCCAGCATCCAGCATAGGAGAGCAAAGGTCAATATAGCGC
>LUMC01000067.1_pt1 | contig 20768 bp, 17 predicted proteins | sample 729671 | NCBI WGS metagenome assembly LUMC01 (sample SAMN03860273, study PRJNA289734) | marine metagenome | biome: seawater column; feature: ocean; material: water; isolation source: Red Sea water column Station 91 - depth 10m | place: Saudi Arabia: Red Sea | collected 2011-10-15 | depth 10 m | reverse complement strand
TGGAAAAATAGAGATTGTGATTGTTAGTTGAAGCACTAGATGTTACTAAGCCCATAAATTAAGAATATAACAAAAATTTATGCCTGTAAATGCTCCAAAAAATTCTGGTAATGTTTTTGGTAAAGCAATTTTATAAAAAATCTCAAATTTATTCGCACCTAAAGATAAAAGTATGTCTTCATATTCTCTTTCCAAAGTTGACAATCCAATCGAAATTGAAACACAGATGGGGAAAAATGAAATAAGAATTACAATTATAATTGTATTCATATTGTGCATACCAACAAATATTAATGCAATTACTGGAACTACTGTTGCTTTAGGAATAGCATTAAAACCAACAAGAATAGGATATAAGCCTATTCTAATAGTTTTTGAAAACCCCATCAAAATACCCAAACTTAATCCTACCAAAACAGACAATATTAATCCTACAACAGTTCTCCAAAAAGTTTCCCAACCGTAGATTAAAAAGAGATGTTTAAATTTCCAAAATGCTGGCCATAAATCTGAAGGGGAAGCCATTTTATAATTTGGCCAATTATTATACCAAACCAACAATTCCCATAACAAACAAAAAATTATAAGGCTAAATAAAGGTATAATAAAATTATTGATTCTAATCATTTTTATTCTGAGCTATTTCGATTTGATTTCTAAGTGTTGCAAGTAATTGTGATACTTCTGATGAATATAAATCAGAGATTTTTTTTTCTTCATTAAAATTAGTTTTAACGTCGTATTGTAATGAAGCTGGTCTTCCGGATAAAACAATTACTTGATCAGCTAAATAAACAGCTTCTCTTAAATCATGAGTTATTAAAATACATGTGAAGTCTCTTTCTTTTTTTAATTTGTGCATAACATCCCACAAATCTTCTTTTGTAAATGCATCTAGAGCTGCAAAAGGCTCATCTAAAATTAAGACCTCTGGACTATGAACTAAAGATCTACAAAGTGAAACTCTTTGTTTCATCCCACCAGATAATTCAGATGGTAAATTATTTTCAAATTCTTCTAATCCCACTAACTTAAGCAGATCTAATGCATTCGATCTCTTTTGATTATAAGTCATATTTTTTGATACTATCTCAAGTGGAAGAATTATATTTTTAATTACATTTCTCCATTCTAACAAAACTGGATTTTGAAAAGCCATTCCTACAGTAGAAAGTGGGGATGTAATTTTTTTATTTGAAATAAAAATACTACCTTGAGTTGGTTTAATTAATCCACTGACTAATCTAGTTATTGTAGATTTTCCACAACCTGAAGGTCCAACTATAGCAGTAAAACCTTTTCTTTTAATTGATAGGGAAAGATCCTTTAAAACAGGAAGCATACCTTGTTTAGTTTCATATTGATGAGAAACCTTTTCAATATTGATATGCATAAGTTATGATTAGTATATGGGGTAGAAATAGTCTACCCCATAAAAAAATATTAAGGTAAATATTTATCGGTAAAAAATGATGAAATCTCTGGATCAGATGAGAATTCGTATGTTTCTGCTAACTGTCCTAAAGCTTTTTCCATTCTTGCAATGTCAATATTACCCATACCGTTTTCTTTTACATAATCAGTATTAACATTTCCTTCTATTGCTAGTATCAATCTTCTTGTTTCTAAAGCTAAATCAGCAGCTGGATTTCGCTCAACCATGCTCTTCACGGCTTCTTCAGGATTTTTCATAGCATCAGTCCATCCTTTAGATACAGCTTTTAAAAAACCTTTAACTATTTCAGGATTTGCATCTGCATAATCAGTGTTAACTATTATGGCATTACCATATAATTCTAATCCATAGTTTGCCATCAACATAATTGATATATCATCCTCAGGAACACCAAGACGAACTAAATTTAAAAACATTGAAAATGAAAACCCTGTTATAGCATCAACGTTTTTTTCAGCTAACATCGGTTCTCTTGTTGGGAAACCTACTGGCTCCACTGTTATATTATCAACATTAATATTATTTGCAGAAGCAAATGGTGGGAATTGTGCCCATGCACCATCAGGTGGTGGCGCACCAAGAATTTTTCCCTCTAAATCAGATGGAGTTGTAACACCAAGACTTTTTCTTCCAGCAATTGCAAATGGAGGTTTATCATAAACCATCATAACTGCCATAACTGGCGCTCCAGGATTTTGATCTAAGAATTTGATTAAACTGTTTATATCTGCAAAGCCAATAGGAAAAGCTCCTGTTGCAACCTTTGGAATTGCATCTAAGGATCCTTTACCCGCAGATATTTCAACTTCTAAATTTTCTTCACCAAAATGTCCCTTATCTATTGCATAGAAATAAGGTGCACTTGGTCCTTCAAATTTCCAATCTAAAGCAAAAGATATTTTAGTATTTGCAAAACTATTGAAAGATAAGAGAACTGAAGTAATAAATATTAAAAATATTTTCATTTGATTATACCTCCTAATTTAAATCTGAGGTTAGTTTAAATGTGTTTTTTTAATAATACGATATAGGCAATTTAGTAATTCTTAAAATGCATACATAAATCTTAAATTTAAAAATATAACAAAATCAATTATTTATATTATTCCCACTCAATGGTTCCAGGAGGTTTAGATGTAAAGTCATATAATACTCTGTTAATACCTTTAACATTATTAATTATACGAGATGATATTTCTTTTAATTGATTATTTGTAAACATATAAAAATCCGCTGTCATTCCATCCACTGAAGTAATAGCTCTAAGTGAAACAGAGTAATTGTATGTTCTTTCATCCCCCATAACACCTACTGATTTTACTGGTAAAAGAACAACAAAAGCTTGCCAAATTTTATTATAAAGATTTTTCTCTTTTAGATACTCTATAAAAATATGATCTGCCTCTTGAAGAATTAAGATCTTTTTTTTATCAATTACCCCAGGTATTCGGATTGCTAAACCTGGACCTGGGAAAGGATGTCTTAAAAGTAAATGTTTATCTATTTTTAATTGCCTTCCAACATTTCTTACCTCATCTTTAAATAATTCTCTTAATGGCTCCACAATTTTTAATTTCATTTTTTTTGGTAAACCCCCAACATTATGGTGACTTTTGATTTTAGCTGTTGGACCACCAAAAAATGGAATACTTTCTATAATATCTGGATAAAGAGTCCCCTGCCCTAAATAATCTACATTTGATATTTTTTTAGCTGCTTTATCAAAAACTTCTATAAATGTTTTGCCAATAATTTTTCTTTTTTTCTCTGGATCAGAAACATTTTTTAAATTTTTTAAAAAAATATTAGAAGCATTTATTTTAGTAAAGTTTTTGCCAAATTTTTTGGAAAATATTTTTGACACTTCGTTAGCTTCATTTTTTCTTAGAAGACCGTGATCAACAAAAATACAATAAAGATTTTTGTTAACGGCTTTGCTTAATAAATATGCAGTAACTGTGGAATCTACACCTCCAGATAAACCACAGATTATTTTTTTATTCTTAATTTCATTTTTTAATTCTGATACTTTATTTTCAATAAATTTTTGAATTTTGAATTTATTTTTTATATTTACAATATTGAAAACAAAATTATTAATTATTTTTGAACCAAAATCTGTATGATAGACCTCAGGATGAAATTGAAGGCAATAAATTTTATTTTTATAATTTTCAATTGATGAAATAATTTTATTGTTTGATAAAGATGTTATTGAAATATTGATATTATCTCCATGAGACATCCATACTTTGATTTTTCGTTTGTTTATTCCTTTAAATAAAAGTGATTTTTTCTTAATATTTATAATAGTGTGACCATACTCTCTATGCGTAGAACGTTTTACTACACCTTTCAAATTTTTGGTTACTAATTGCATACCATAGCAAATTGCTAAAACTGGTTTTTTCATTTTTAAAATTTCTTGATTTAATTTAGGAGCATTTTTGTCTAGTACTGATCTAGGTCCTCCAGATAATATAAATGCCGATGGTTTGATTTCATTTAAAATTTTTTTCGTAATTTTATTAAAAGGATAGACAAGACAAAAGACTTCTAACTCTCTTATTCTTCTAGCTATTAATTGTGTGTATTGAGATCCATAATCTACAATTAAAATAGTTTCTAATTTACTCTTCATGCAATCTAAATCCTCTTGATATTATAAATATTTCACTTGATTCTTGTCTTGATGATTTTGGCTTAAAATACTCAACTTTATCAAAAATTTTTTTAAGCATCTTTATAATTTCCTTTTCTTCCTCTCCCTTCCAAATTTTGAATATAAATGATCCTTGTTTTTTTAATATTATTTCTAATCTGTCTATAACTTCATATATTAATTGACTTATCCTGAGATGATCTGTTGATTGATGACCAGTTGTATTAGGAGCTACATCTGATAAAACCAAATCAAATTTATTTTTTAAATTAGTAAAATTATATTTTAAAAAATCTTCTTTAAAGAAAGCTATACGTTGATTATTAATTTTCATATCTAATAAATCAAAACAGGTTATATTAGTTTTTGAATTGTAATTTAAGATGACTTGAGTCCAACCACCTGGAGAAGATCCAAGCTCTAGTATTTCTCTAGAGTGTTCAATTATTTTATATTTTTGCTCAATCTCTTCTAGTTTAAACGCAGCTCGATTTATATACCCTAACTGTTTAGCTTTCTTTACAAACTGATCATTTTTTTGTCTATTAACCCAGTTTTTTGATTTCATAAAAGATAATAAAGTTAACAAAAAATTGTTTTTTAGTAACTTTAATATATATGACATGTACGATATTTAATGAAAAGATCAATATTTATAGCCTTCATAATACTTGCCGCTGTTGTTGGATGGATTGGTTCTGGTCAATTTACAAATAATGTTGTTGCGCAAGACGATGATACAGAAACTAGCACTGAAATAGAAACTTCATATTCACAAGATTCAGAAAATAATGATAATAAAGATTTTACATTTTCTGTTGAAACAAAGGTATTTACTTCCAGTTTAATTGATCAATCTATTGAATTACAAGGTCAAACTATTCATAATAAAAAAATTGATGTTAAATCTGAAACATCTGGCAACATAGATAATATTCAATTTGCAAGAGGAGATAGAGTATCTCTAAATGCTGAAATGATTACAATCTCACTAGAGGATAGAAATGAAAAGCTTTCTAGTGCAAAAAAAGATTTAGAAAGACTTAATAAAGAATTAATTTTAAATGAAAAAAACAGAGATAATCTACTTAGACAAAATGTTGAAAGAATTGAATTGTATGAAATTGAATATGCATCTGCAAAACAACTAATTGATAAAGGTTTAAGCTCAAAATCAAAATTAAGTTTAGCATCTTTTAATCTTGCCAATGCTCAAGCTGATAGAGAAGATATTAAAATAAAATTTGAATCTACCTTAGCAAACCTTGAAGCTCAAATTTCAAATGTAAAATCAATTTTAAAGAACATAAAACTTGATATAGAAAAAACTACTATCAAGGCACCATTTGATGGAATTATTTCAGAAAAAATGGTTGAGGAAACTGAATTCATCTCAATAGGAACTCCTCTATTTACTATAATTGATTTAGACCCTATCAAGATTGAAGGTTAGATAGTAATGGTATTAAAAAAAATGGAATAATATCTTTTATTTCTCCATCAGCTGAAACTAGTACTAGAACATTCGAAATTACTATTGAAGCTGATAATAAAGATCTCTCTTATAAAAGTGGTATAACAACTAAAATTGTTATCAAAGGTTCAGAACTTAAAGCTCACAAAATACCACCTTCTATATTAACTTTATTAGACGATGGGACTGTAGGTGTTAAAGCTGTAGATAATGATAATAAAGTTACTTTCTATCCAACCAAAACAATTAAGGATACAATAGATGGCATGTGGGTTTCTGGATTACCTGAGACAGTAAATTTAATTGTAAGTGGACAAGAATATATTAGTATTGGTGAAACAATAAACTAATCTCAATGAAAATTAATATTATAGACTATGCAATAAGCCATTCCCGAGTTTTCATGGGAATACTTATTTTTATTATTTTTTCGGGTGCATCTACTTATATTACAATGCCCAAAGAATCATCTCCTGATGTAAGCATACCAATAGTTTATATTTCACTAAGTCAAAATGGTATTTCTGCACAAGACTCTGAAAGGCTTTTAGTTAAACCAATTGAAGACGAAGTTAAAACTGTTGAAGGAGTAAGAGAAGTAAGATCAACAGCTTATTCAGGTGGAGGTAATGTTTTATTAGAATTTGATGCTGGATTTGATTCTGATCAAGCTATGGTTGATATTAGAGATAAAGTTGATAGAGCTAAGGGTGATCTACCTAGTGAAGCAGATGAACCAACAGTTAACGAAGTTAATATAAGTACATTTCCTATCTTATCCATTTCTTTAAGCGGAGATGTACCTAATAGAACTCTTCAAGATTTAGCTGATATTTTGCAAGATGATATAGAAACAATTCCTAGTGTTTTAGAAGCTAAAATAGGCGGTAAAAGAAATGAACAAGTTGACATACTAATTAATCCAACTGCAGTTGATAGCTATGGTATCAATCTTGAGAGTCTTATTAATATTGTTAGAGAAAATAATAAAATGGTATCTGCTGGTGGTCAAGACACTGGTGACGGAAGTTTTGATATTAAAGTTCCAGGTTTATACGAAACTATTGAAGATGTATTAAATACTCCTGTTAAAACTAACGGAGATTCAGTTATTACTTTCAGAGATATTGCTGAAGTTAAAAGAACATTCGAAGATAGGCAATCTTATGCAAATGTAAATGGATCTAATTCAATAACTATTGATGTTTCTAAAAGAATTGGTGAAAATATTATTAATACTATTGAAGAAGTAAAAAGAATAACTGCAATTACTGCTAAAAGTTTTCCTGAAAATGTTGAAATCTCTTTTGGAAATGATCAATCAAAAGGAATTAAAACTATGTTAAATAGTCTGCAAAATAACGTCATAGCAGCTATAATCCTTGTTTTAATTATTATTTTAGGAGCATTAGGTGTTAGATCTGGTTTATTAGTTGGTGTATCTATTCCAGGATCGTTTTTATCAGGTTTATTAGCTCTTTCTGTAATGGGTTTTACTATTAATATAGTTGTATTATTTGCTCTAATTTTATCTGTAGGACTATTAGTCGATGGAGCAATTGTTGTTGTTGAATATGCAGATAGAAAAATGAAAGAAGGACTTGGTGTAAAAGATGCTTTCGCAAATGCATCAAAAAAAATGTCACTACCAATTATATCATCGACTGCAACTACCCTGGCAGCCTTTCTACCTTTAATATTCTGGCCTGGTATAGCTGGTGAATTTATGAAATATTTACCAATAACACTTATATGTGTTCTTATTTCTTCTTTGTTTATGGCACTACTGTTTGTCCCAGTTTTAGGATCTATTTTAAATACTGTTTCAAGAATACTTCTCCAATTTATTGTACCATTACTAATATCATTAATTTTTTACAATCTATTATCTTATGGATTTGGATTATTAAATCTTGAAAGATTTAGTTTATTTATAACAATTGGAAAATATTTACTGAGCTTCGCTTTATTTATATTTGTATTTATAAGAATTATACCAAGAGTTTATAAAATTTCAGAAAATGTAAATTCTACAGATAAATTAGTTTCTAAAAATGCAAAAATCTTATCTTCAGAATCAAATGAACCTGTTTTAAACGTAACTGGTTTTGTTGGATTTTATGCAAAAGTATTAAACTTCTTATTATTTCATCCTTTAAAGGTGATGATTAGTGCTTTAGTAATATTAATTGCTGTAAACTACACCTATACTAAAGTTGGAGAAGGTGTAGAATTTTTCCCTGATGTTGAGCCAGATCTCGCAAAAATTGTAGTTTTTGCAAGAGGTAATCTCTCAGTTGAAGAAAAAAAAGATTATGTATCAAGAGTCGAAAATATTATTTTAAAGCTTCAATCGGAAAGACAAGAATTTAAAAATATTTATTCTTTAAGTGGAAATGTAAGTGAACAATCAGAGTCATCAGAAGACTTTATAGGATCAATAAGTTTGGAATATACAGATTGGGATAAAAGAAGAAAATCAAAAGTAATTCTTGCAGAGATTTTGGAAGCCACAAAAAGCATCAATGGGATTAAAGTAGAGTCAAGAGAACAACAAGGTGGTCCTGGTGAAGGTAAACCAATTAACATTAAATTAACCAGTGATAACAAACAACTTTTAATTGCTGAAGGAATTAAGCTTAAAAAATTTATGGATAGTTATCCAAAGTTAATGAATGTAGAAGATAATTTACCAGCACCTGGGATAGAATGGGAAATTAATGTAGATAGAAAACAAGCTTCTAAGTTTGGAGCTAACATTACATCAATTGGTAATGTAATTAAACTTGCAACAAACGGTCTTAAACTTGGTGAATATAGACCTGATGATAGTAATGAAAGTATACCACTTTATCTTCGTTATCCAAACGAAGGAAGAACATTGGATAGAATTGATAACTTAAGAGTAACTACTTCAAATGGTTTAGTTCCAATATCCAATTTTGTAGAAATTGTTCCAAATAGCAGAACAGGAAATATAATTAGAGTAGATTCAAAAAATGCTATAAATATTCAGGCAGATGTAGAGCCTGGAACTTATCCTGATGGAAAAGTAAAAGAACTTGAGTACGTATTAGGAATTTCAGATACTGCTCCGTCTTGGAGAGGAAGAACTTTAGATTTACCTCGTTATGAATTAGATAACAAAGTAAGGGCTGAACTTATTGGAGAAAATGAAGACCAAAAAGAAGCTCAAGAATTTTTAACAGGAGCTTTTGGTGTAGCTTTATTTTTAATGCTAATGATACTTCTATTGCAGTTTAATAGTTTTTATAGTGCATTCTTAATTCTTTTTGCAGTAGTAATGTCCACAGCTGGTGTTTTTATAGGTCTAATGGTAACAGCACAGCCATTTGGTATTGTTATGTCAGGAGTTGGAGTAATTGCTCTTGCTGGAATAGTTGTAAATAATAATATTATATTGATTGATACATTTGATTTTTTAAAGACTAAAACATCTAATATAAGAGAAGCTATTATCAAAACAGGAGCACAGAGACTGAGACCAGTTTTACTTACAACAACTACAACAGTACTAGGTTTATTACCTATGGTAACAATGACAAATGTTGACTTTATATCTAGAGAAATAACAAGAGGATCACCTGATACTCAGTGGTGGGTTCAATTATCAACAGCTATAGTATTTGGACTACTTTTTGCAACATTTCTTACATTAGTTGTAACGCCATCAGCATTAATGTTTAGAGAAAACATTAAGAATTGGTATAAGAATAAAATTTCTAGTTAAATTTTTTCTAATAAACATTAAATTTATGACTATTAAATCTATTACTGTCTATTGCTCATCTTCAGATAAATTAAGTAATAAATATTATCAAGATGCAGAAGAAATTAGCAAATTAATATCATCATTTAAAATAAATATTGTCTACGGTGGGGCAAAAGTTGGTATTATGGGTGTGGTTGCTAAGACAGCAAAAAAATATAAAAATAGAGTTACGGGAGTTATTCCAAATTTTTTATCTGAGAGAGAAATAATTTTTGAAAATATAGATGAATTAAAAATAGTGGATAATATGTCTGAAAGAAAAAAGTTACTATTTGAGTTAGGTGATGCGTATTTAGCATTACCAGGAGGAACAGGTACTTTAGAAGAAATAGTAGAAGTTGTATCTTGGAAAGTAATGGGGATTCATAATAAGCCAATAATATTTTTTAATAAAAATAATTTCTGGGATAATCTATTTCAGCAATTTAAATTTTTTGAAGATGAAAATTTTTCAAATAAAAATTTACAAAACAGTTTTCACATTATAGATACGGTTGATCAATTAAAAAATATATTAATTAAATGGCAAAAATAAAAGTTAAAAACCCTGTAGTTGAAATGGATGGAGATGAAATGACCAGAATCATCTGGGAGTACATCAAAGAACAATTAATTTTGCCCTATCTTGATATAGATATCAAATATTTTGATCTTGGAGTGATTAAAAGAGATGAGACAAATGATCAAATCACAATAGATGCTGCCGAGGCGGTGAAAAAATATGGTGTAGGAATAAAATGTGCAACAATTACTCCTGATGAAAATCGAGTAGAGGAATTCAAATTAAAACAAATGTGGCGTTCTCCCAATGGAACAATAAGAAATATACTGGGAGGAACAATATTTAGACAGCCAATTATATGCAAAAATGTTCCAAGAATAATTACAAACTGGAATCATCCAATTGTAGTTGCTAGACATGCCTTTGGTGATCAATATAGAGCGACTGACACATTAATTAATAAACCAGGAACTCTTAAAATGGTTTTTGAACCTAAAGATGGATCTGAAGGATTTACAAAAGATGTATATGAATTTGAAAAACCTGGTGTGGCCCTATCAATGTATAATTTAGATAATTCAATTAAAGACTTTGCTAGAGCTTGTTTTAATTATGGACTTAACCTTGGTTGGCCAGTTTACCTTTCTACTAAAAATACTATTTTAAAAGTCTACGATGGAAGATTTAAAGATTTATTTCAGGATGTATTTGATACTGAATTTAAAAATAAGTTTAAAGAAAAAGACATAGTTTATGAGCATAGATTAATCGATGATATGGTGGCCTCAGCTTTAAAATGGGAAGGTAATTTTATTTGGGCTTGTAAAAATTATGATGGAGATGTTCAATCAGATTCTGTTGCTCAAGGATTTGGATCACTAGGTTTAATGACAAGTGTGTTAATGACCCCAGATGGTAAAACAGTAGAAGCTGAAGCAGCACATGGAACTGTTACAAGACATTATAGAAATCATCAGAAAGGTATAGAAACTTCAACTAATCCTATTGCATCAATCTTTGCTTGGACAAGAGGTTTAAGTTTTAGAGGAGAATTTGATGGTAATAATGAATTAATAAATTTTGCTAAAAAATTAGAAGAAACGTGTATCAAAACTGTAGAAAGTGGTGAAATGACAAAAGATCTAGCAATATTAATTAACAAAGATCAGAAATGGTTAAACACTCAAGATTTTTTAAGTGCAATAAAAAACAATTTTCAAATTAACTAATAGAGTTTAATTTATCTTCTACGTATTTTATACTTTCATTAATTTGACTAACATCTGATCCTCCTCCTTGAGCAAGATCTTTTCTACCACCCCCACCCTTGCCACCTAGAATAATCGAAATTTCTCTTATTTCTTTTGAAGCATCAAAAAGGTCTGTAATATCTTCAGTAACTCCTAGCACTATAGATAGTTTGTTATTATTATTTGAAATTATTAACGAAACACTATTTTTATTATATTGTTTTTTTTGCTCATCAATAAATGTTTTCAAAGATTTATTAGGGTAGTCTTCAGCAATCAAGTATATGAAATTTAATTCTTTGATTTTTTTTACAACAATATTATCAATATTTTTTGATATAGACATATTTTGTTTTAATTTTTCGTGTATCTGAATTAATTCTTTAATTAACAAACCTTTGTCTTCAGATTGATTTTTAAAATTATAATCAGCATTAATCTTTTTAATTTTATTCTTTAAATCTTCAATTTGATTATCTTGGTTTTTATTTTTTTCTAATAAATTTCTTTCTATTTCTTTAATATATTTATCCACTGCAACATTAGATACAGCCTCTATTCTTCTTATTCCAGACGCAACACTAGATTGATTAGTTATTTTAAATTTACTTATTTCCCCTAATTTAACAACATGAGTTCCTCCGCATAATTCTTTTGAAAAGAATGATTCATTTTCTTGACCCATTGTTACTACTCTTACTTCATCGCTATATTTTTCTCCAAACAATGCCATCGCACCTTCTTCAATAGCTTTTTTTTGATCCACAATTTTAATTTCAACAATTCCATTTTTTTGAATTTGATCATTTACAATTTTTTCAATATTTATGAGTTGATCTTTTTCAATTGGATTATTGTGACTAAAATCAAATCTAAGTTTTTCTGAATTTACAAGTGAGCCCTTCTGCGTGACATGCTTGCCCAGTATTTTTCTTAGAGCAGCATGTAATAAATGAGTTGAAGAATGATTATATTTAATAAAATCTCTATTCAATGTATTAATTCTTGCTTTAATAGTATCTTCAATTTCGCATTCACCACTAATTACTTTACCTTTGTGAAGAAAATAGTTTCCAAATATTTTTGTAGTATTCATAACTTCAAACTTAAAGCTATCATTTTCAAAAAAACCATGATCTCCCACCTGACCACCACTTTCTCCATAAAAAGGTGTTTGATTTAATATTATAATTGCTTCTTGATCTTTTTTAATTTTATCTACTGACTTACTTTCTGATATGATTGAAATTATTTTACAATCAGCTTCCATATCAGAATATCCTAAAAATTCTGTTGGATCTATTTTAGAAGTTATTTCAAACCAAATGCCTTCATCCTCGATGTCTCCTGTACCTTTCCAACTTTGTCTTGCTCTTTCCTTTTGATCTAACATTTTTTGTTCAAATGTTTTTATATCGACTTCAATATTTTTACTTTTCAAATAATCTTGTGTTAAATCTAAGGGAAATCCATAGGTGTCGTATAATTTAAATGCTACTTCTCCATTAAATATATTTGTTGAGTTAGAAATTTCCTCATCTAAAATTTTAATTCCTTTTTCAACAGTTTCCTTGAATTTAGTTTCTTCATTCATTAATGTATTAGTGATCAGATCTTTTGCTCTATCTAATTCAGGATATGAATTTTTAATTCCATCTAAAAAAATAGGAAATAGCTTATGAAATACAGGCTCTTTATTACCTAAAGAATGAGCGTGTCGCATTCCCCTTCTCATTATTCTTCGTAAGACGTATCCTCTACCTTCATTTGAAGGCATAACTCCATCTGCAATTAAAAAAGAGGAGGATTTTAAGTGATCTGCAATTACTCTATGACTAGGATTTGTTATTGAACTTTCATCACCACATAGTTTTGTTGATTCATTTATAATTGGTTGAAATAAATCTGTTGAATAATTATCGTTAGAACCATCTAGAAGAGCTGTCATTCTCTCTAATCCCATTCCAGTATCAATGGAGGGTTTTGGTAGATTTATTCTCTCAGATTTAGATATTTGCTCATATTGCATAAATACTAAATTCCATATTTCTATAAATCTATCACCATCTTCGTTTGGAGAGCCTGGAGGGCCTCCTTCGTATTTATCACCATGATCATAAAATATTTCAGAACATGGACCGCAAGGACCAGTTTCACCCATTGACCAAAAATTATCAGATGTACTAATTTTAATAATTTTATTTTCAGACAATCCAGCTATTTTTTTCCATAAATCAAAAGCTTCCTGATCATCAGAATAAACAGTTACTAATAGTCTATCTTTATTTATTGAATATTCTTTGGTAATCAGATTCCAAGCTAGTTCTATGGCCAACTCTTTAAAATAATCTCCAAAAGAGAAATTACCTAACATTTCAAAAAAAGTATGGTGTCTTGTCGTATATCCTACATTTTCTAAATCATTGTGCTTACCGCCTGCTCTTACACATTTTTGAGCTGTAGTCGCTCTGTTGTAATCTCTAGTCTCTTTACCTGTAAAAATATTTTTAAATTGCACCATTCCAGAATTAGCAAACATTAGGGTAGGATCATTATCTGGTACTAGAGAGCTAGAATGAATAACCTCATGTCCATTTTTTTTAAAATAATTGAGAAATGTTGACCTAATCTGATTTGAATTCATGAAAAGGTATTATAACTTGAAAACTCTATTGTCTAAATAAAAAAGCGCCTATTTTGAAATAGGCGCTAAACAAAAATAATATTTACTATTCTTTTATTTCTTCAGTTTCTTTAGCTTCTTTTTCTTTTTCTTTATTCTCTACTTTTCCTTCCATCATAGCTTTTTCAACTATTCCAGCATTTTGTAGAATTTGATTTTCAATTTCTTTAGCTATAGTAGGATTATCGTTAAGAAAGTTTTTAACGTTTTCTCTACCTTGTCCTATTTTAGTATTTTTATATGCAAACCATGATCCTGATTTATCAATAATTTCTGCTTTGACACCTAAATCAACTAATTCACCTAATTTAGATATACCCTCTCCGTACATTATATCAAATTCAACAACTTTGAATGGAGGTGCGACTTTATTTTTAACTATCTTTACTCTAGTTTGATTTCCAATGATTTCATCTTTATCTTTAATTGCGCCAATTCTTCTAATGTCCATTCTTACAGAAGAATAAAATTTTAGAGCATTACCCCCTGTAGTTGTTTCAGGGCTACCAAACATAACGCCAATTTTCATTCTAAGTTGATTTATGAATACAACTAGAGTGTTTGATTGAGCAATTGAACTTGTAAGTTTTCTTAAAGCCTGACTCATCAATCTAGCTTGCAAACCAGGTAATGAATCTCCCATATCACCTTCTAATTCAGCTCTTGGTACAAGTGCTGCAACTGAATCAATAATTAGCACATCAATACCTCCAGATTTAATTAAAGAATCAGCAATTTCTAAACCCTGTTCTCCTGTATCAGGCTGGGAAATTAATAATTCTTCTAAATTTACACCTAATTTCTTAGCATATGCTGGATCTAAAGCATGCTCTGCATCTATAAATGCACAATTACCACCTTGTTTTTGTGACTCTGCAACAATATGAGTAGCTAAAGTAGTTTTACCAGAACTTTCAGGTCCATAAATTTCAATAATTCTCCCCTTTGGAACTCCTCCAATACCAAGAGCTATATCAAGCCCTAATGAACCGGTAGATATTGCTTCAATATCTACATTTGTTTTAGAGCCCAATTTCATTATTGAGCCTTTTCCATAATTTTTCTCTATTAGGCTTACAGCGGCTTCTAGAGATTTACTTCTGTTTTCTTTATCCATTGAATTTTCGTTATTTACTACTTTTAATTTAGCTTGAGACATTACATTTCTCCATTAATTTCCTATGTTTTTATTAAGATTCTTGCAAATCATGTTTACTTGTACACGTTTTGTTCTATTTTTAAAAGTTCTATTTTTGTTCTTTTATAAAAATTTAATTAAAATATTGAAAAATATGAATTATTTATAATTAATAAAATTTCAATATTGCTTGAATAAATAAAATCATTTGATAAATCAGCACCGTTTTAAAATTATGACTAAATTACCTAAAAATTATAAACCAACTCAGAAAGAAAAATTCATGAATGCCAAAATGAAAGAATATTTTAGGCAAAAATTAGTAAGTTGGAAAAAAGATTTACTCAAGGAATCATCTCAAACTTTAAATAATCTTCAAAATGAGAATGAAGCAAAACCCGACATAACTGATAGAGCATCTGAAGAAATAGATAGATCTTTCGAACTTAGAACTAGAGATAGAGAAAGAAAGCTAATTAATAAAATTGATGCCGCCCTTCAAAGAATTGAAGATGGTTCATATGGTTATTGCGATGAAACAGGTGATCCAATTAGTATCAAAAGATTAGAAGCAAGACCAGTTGCAACATTGAGTTTAGAAGCTCAAGAAATGCATGAAAAAGCAGAAAAAAGAATTAGTTAATTTTTTTTAAATGTCAGATTTTTATATAGGTGATCTTACACCAGGTACTTTTGTTGTAAATGTCAGCAAAGAAAAAGAATGGGGAATTGGTCAAGTACAATCATGTATTAATAATATCGTTACAATTAATTTTGAAAATGTTGGAAAAAAAACTATTAACCCTAGAGAAGTTGAATTAAAAATAATTAATATAAATGCAACTAATTGATCAGTATTTAAGAAAAGTAAATTATCTAAGAGTATCTGTTACAGATAGATGTGATCTGAGATGTGTTTATTGTATGAAAGAAAAAATGCAATTTCTCCCACGAAAAGACATACTCACTTTAGAAGAAATTGAAAGATTATGTGACAACTTTATAGAACTCGGAGTTGAAAAAATTAGATTAACTGGGGGTGAGCCTTTGGTAAGAAATGATATTATAAAATTAATTGAAAAACTTAATACCAAAAAAGAAAAAACAAATCTAAAGGAAATAACACTGACAACAAATGGTACATTATTAAAAAAATATGCCAAACTACTGAAGCTAAATGGTATTAATAGGATTAATGTTTCTCTAGATACAATTAATCCTGAAAAATATAATAAAATAACAAGATTTGGAAATATTGAAAAAGTTTTTGATGGAATTAATGAAGCACTTGATAACAACATAAAAATTAAAATTAATACTGTAGTAATTAAAGATTTTAATGAAAATGAAATTGAAGAATTAATAAATTGGACTAGTAATAAAAAAATTGATCTTACATTTATCGAAGTAATGCCAATGGAAGAAACAGATATATCAAGAGAATATCAGTTTATCTCATTATCTGATACTTTTTCAAAACTAGACAAAATATATAAATTTTCTAAAATTGATTATAGTACTGGAGGTCCAGCAAGATTTTATACTAGTGATTTAGTTTCTAATAAAATTGGGTTTATAAGTCCTTTAACAAATAATTTTTGTGCCTCTTGCAATAGAGTAAGAATATCGAGCACTGGTAAACTTTTCATGTGCCTTGGTCAGAATGACTTTGTTGATTTTAGAGAAATAATGAGAAAAGATTATAGTGATGATTATATAAAAGAAAAAATTAAGTTTGCTCTTAATATTAAACCAAAACAACATGATTTTATGATTGGAGAAAAAATTAATAAATATATGAAAAGACATATGAACGTAACAGGTGGATAATGAAATTTCATTTTTTATCATCAAACAATCCTGAGGCAAAAAATACAGAAAAAAAACTAACAGAATTATTTGGACAAAATTCTGTGGAAGATGCCGATTACATTATTCCAATTGGAGGAGATGGATTACTTTTAAAATCACTTCATAATTTTAATAAACTAAACAAACCATTTTTTGGAATAAACTTTGGTTCAATTGGGTTTTTAATGAATAATCTTAGTAATGAAAATTTAAATGACATGATTACCAATGCTAAAAAATCTACTTTTAAACCATTAAAAATGACTGCACAAAGTGTTAATAATGAAATCTTTGAGGCATATGCATATAATGAAGTTTCTCTTATGAGGCAGACTCATTTGGCATCAAAAATTAAAATCAAAATAAATGAGAAAGTAAAAATGGAAGAATTGATATGTGATGGCGTTTTGTTATCTACATCAGCTGGAAGTACAGCTTATAATCTATCCGCACATGGTAGTATTCTACCTTTAGACTCAAATATACTTGCATTAACTCCAATCAGTGCCTTTAGACCAAGGAGATGGAGAGGTGCTCTGTTATCTGAAATTAGTAAAATTGATTTTGAAGTGTTAAATAATGATGAACGCTCATCTAGCGTAACTGCAGACAATGTTGAGTTTAGAGATATTAGTAGAGTCAATATTGTATCTTCAGATGAAAATAAATGCACTGTATTGTTCGATAGTAAACACTCTATTGAAGATAAAATTTTGAATGAACAATTTAATTTTTAAGATCAAATTTTTTTAAAAATACAAATCTTGTTGCCATCTAAATCCCTTAAATATGCATAATAATCTTTACCATGTCTGGGCCCAGGCATTCCTTCATCTTTTGCTCCAAGACTAATTCCAATTTTATAAAATTCATTAACAGTTTTTTTAGAATTAGCTTTAAAAGTAATCATTGTACCATTTCCTATGGTTGCTTTTTTTTTGTTATGAGGTCTAATCAAGTATAATTCTATTTTTTTAGGTGTTTCTTTTTTAGCATAACCAAAATAACGATGATGCGATAATACTTTTTTAATTTTTAGAGGTTTTAAAATTTTACTATAAAATGCAGATGATTTTTTTAAATTATTTGTTCCAATAGTAATAAAAGCAAACATAATTTAGAGATTGGTAGCCTCGGCCGGACTTGAACCGGCACTCCCAAAAGGGCAAGGATTTTAAGTCCTTTGTGTCTACCATTCCACCACGAGGCCTAATTTTGGACTAATATCAAACTATAGAACTTTTTCCACCATTTAATTCAATCATCTTAGTTATATCATCAACTATTGGTTGGATAGATTTCATATCCCATGATGAAACAACTATGTTAACACCACCTGTTTTAGCTGCAAGATTAAAATATGGGTAACTACCGATTGATGCATTTGTATAATTGTTTTGAATATTTTTTAAATTTTTTGCAATTTTACTTTCGTATAAATTAGTATTAATTGTTGTAACAAGTTTTGGGTTACCTTTTTTAATTTTTTTCATTAATTCCTCAAACATAACTTGCATTATTTCTGGCACACCTGGTAAAACATAAATATTTTTTACAATAAATCCTGGTGCAGCGGTCATTGGATTTAAAATAAGCTCTGAACCAAATGGCATTTTGGCCATTCTTTGCCTACTTTCATTAAATTCACCTTTTGGATAATAATTTTCAAGAATCTCAAAAGCCATTTTATTTGTTTCATATTGTAAATTAAAGGCTTCAGATATACTTTCTGAAGTTATATCATCATGAGTTGGTCCAATTCCTCCAGTAGTAAAAACATAAGAATATTTTGAGCTATATTTTAAAACATTTTCTATTATTGTTTTTTTATCATCCTGAATAACAATAACTTCTTCTAACTTAATACCAGCTTCTAATAATTTTTTTGCAATATAATTTGAGTTTGTATCTTGAGTTCTACCAGAAAGTATTTCATCACCAATAACAATAACTCCTGCAGTAAAAGAACTCATATGATTAATTGATATTTTCTATATATTATTTATTAATCGTAAGTAATTATTTTTTAAATGAGAAACAACAATATCCCAATACATACGAAAAAAGATTTTGAGGGCATGAGGGAGGCTGGTTCTTTAGCTGCTGATGTTCTAGATTCTTTAAGTGAAAAGATTGTTCCAGGAATAAGTACTCAAGAAATAAATGACATATGTCATGATCAAATTATTCAAAACAAAGCAATACCAGCTCCTTTAAATTATAAAGGTTTCCCAAAATCAGTTTGTACATCTGTAAATCATGTTGTTTGTCATGGAATTCCTTCTGAAAGAAAAATTCTATCTGATGGAGATATAGTAAATGTAGATGTAACAGTTATTCTAAATGGTTGGCATGGTGATAGTTCAAGAATGTTTGTTGCAGGCAAGACAAATAAAAAAAATTATGAATTTTTGAAAATAACTTATGAATCTTTATTAATTGGTATTAGTGAAGCTAAACCTGGTAAGCATATTGGTGATATAGGAAATAAAATTCAGAAACTTGCAGAAGGAAAAGGTTATTCTGTAGTAAGAGATTTTTGTGGTCATGGAATTGGAAAAGAATTTCATACTCCACCTAGTGTTTTACACTTTGGAGAACCAGGTGAGGGACCAATGTTAGAACCTGGAATGTTTTTAACAATTGAACCAATGATTAATTTAGGTGGATGGCAAACAAAAATACTAAATGATGGATGGACAGCTGTAACAAAAGATAAATCTTTATCTGCTCAATTCGAGCATACAATTGGAATAACAGATGAAGGAAATGAAATATTTACATTATCTAAAAATAATACAGCTTTTCCAATAAAGGATGTATAAGTAGAAAAAATGATACCTAGATATAATAGACCTAAAATTGAAAAGATTTGGTCATTAGAAAATAAATTTACAATTTGGACAGAGATTGAGTGTTTGATTGCAGAAAAACAAGCAATGCTCGGTGTAATTCCTAAAAAAGCTTCAAAAGAAATAAGAAATAAAGCAAAATTTAATATTAAAGAAATAGAAAAAATTGAAAAAGAAACAAAACATGATGTTGTTGCTTATATTAATAATGTAAGCAAATATATTGGCGACTCATCAAAGTATTTTCATTTTGGTGTAACATCAAGTGATATTATTGATACTTCATTTTCTGTACAACTTAAGCAAACCTCTGAAATAATAAGAAAAAGCTTAGTAGAATGTATTAAAAGTTTAAAAATCAAATCTAAAAAATATAAAGACACATTAATGATTGGAAGAAGTCATGGTATACATGCTGAACCTATTACTTTTGGATTAAAATTATCTTCCTTTTATTTTGAGTTTAAAAGAAATTTAGAAAGACTTGATCAAGCGATCAACGAAATATCTGTTTGTGCTATTTCTGGACCTGTTGGAACATTTAATTCTATAGACCCACGAGTTCAAGATTATGTAGCAAAAAAACTTAAACTAAATTCTGAAGATGTATCAACTCAAGTAATTCCAAGAGATAGGCATGCGTATTTTTTCTCAGTACTAGGAATTTTAGCATCTTCTATTGAGAGATTTGCTGTGGAAATTCGAAATTTACAAAAAACAGAGGTATTAGAAGTTGAAGAAAGTTTTTCTTCTAAGCAAAAAGGTTCTTCTGCAATGCCTCACAAACGTAATCCGGTATTGAGTGAGAACTTAACAGGTATTTCACGATATATTAGAAGTGGTGTAATACCTTCACTAGAAAATGTCGTACTTTGGCACGAGAGAGATATTAGTCATTCTAGTGTTGAAAGAATTACGACACCAGATATTACAATTGCAACTGATTTTGCACTGAGTCGTTTAAATGGCATTATAAAGAATTTAAAAGTCTATCCAAAAAATATGTTAAAAAATTTGAATATGCTTGGAGGTTTACATAGAACTCACAATATTATGTTAAAACTAATTGAAAAAGGATTGAAAAGACAACAAGCCTATAAAATTGTT
>LUMC01000192.1_pt1 | contig 22408 bp, 22 predicted proteins | sample 729671 | NCBI WGS metagenome assembly LUMC01 (sample SAMN03860273, study PRJNA289734) | marine metagenome | biome: seawater column; feature: ocean; material: water; isolation source: Red Sea water column Station 91 - depth 10m | place: Saudi Arabia: Red Sea | collected 2011-10-15 | depth 10 m | reverse complement strand
GTTGAAATACCCTCCATTAAATCACCATCGGAAACAATTCCGTAAATATGATGATCCATAACATCCTCTCCAAAGACAGAGGCTAGATATCTCTCAGCCACTGCTAAACCTACGCCATTTGCAAATCCTTGTCCGAGTGGTCCTGTAGTTGTATCTATTCCAATCTCAAAATCTTTTTCTGGATGTCCTGCAGTTTTTGATCCTAATTGTCTAAAATTTTTTATTTCATCAATAGATATATCGAATCCATTGAAGTGTAAAAGACTATATAGAAGCATTGAACCGTGTCCTGCGCTTAAGACAAATCTATCCCGATTGATCCAGTCTGGATGTTTATTTGATACTTTTAAAAAGTTTTTGTACAAAACAACCCCAATATCCGCCATACCTAGTGGCATACCAGGATGTCCAGAGTTTGCTCTTTCAACAGCGGCAGCAGAAAGAACTCTTATAGATTTTGTTACATCGTCAAACATTGCTCTAAGTATATTTATATATCAAACAGAGGCAAAGGAATCTTTTGCATGATATGAAGATCTTACAAGAGGTCCTGATTCAATATGTGGGATACCAAGCTCTTGTCCGATAGTTTTATATTGTTGAAATTCTTCTTCAGAGACGTACCTATCAATTAATCTATGTCTTTGAGTAGGTCTTAAATACTGTCCAATAGTGACAATATCTATATTGATACGAGATAAATCCTTAAGTACTGCTATTACCTCTTCAAATTCTTCACCCATGCCAACAATTAAACCAGTCTTGGTCTTTCCGAGAAAATGAGATTCCTTAGCGTATTGAAGTAGAGCTAGAGAACGACCATAAGATGCCGCAGTTCTTATTTCTCTTTGAAGACGTGGAACAGTTTCTAAATTATGATTCAATACTTCAGGATTGGCATTTATGATATTATCTATTGCTTCTTTGCTACCTTTAAAATCAGGGATTAAGACCTCAATAGATGTTTGATTATTTTTAAGTCTGACCTCATCAATGGTTTTTGCAAAAAATGCAGAACCTCCATCATCAAGATCATCTCTATTTACAGAGGTTATAACAGCATGGGTAAGGCCCATAATTTTTACACTTTCTGCGACTCTATAAGGTTCATCCATATCTAGATCACATGGTTTTCCTGTATTTACATCACAAAATCCACATGCTCTTGTACAGGTATCACCCATAATCATGAATGTTGCGGTGCCCATAGACCAACACTCATATATATTTGGACATGATGCTTCTTCGCATACTGTGTTGAGTCGTTTTTCTTTAATTAAACTTTTTAGTGAGAGGTAATCTTTACCAAGGTTGGCTTTGACTTTCATCCATTCCGGTCTCTCTGGTTCACTCTTGACTGATGAATTTAAAGTAATTGGAACGGAGTTTTTAGAGGCATTGAACACCCCGTTGTTTACCAGTTGATCGATATGAAATTCTTTTTTCTTCTTTAATTGTCTTGGGGTAAATTGAGAAAACTGTTTATCTACTTTCTCATATTTAAATATTTCAACAAATTTTCTTGAAATTATTTCGGTAACTTCTTTAAATGAAACTGTCTCATCATATTGCTGGATAGAAACTACATGTTCATCACTGCTTCCACACGGATTTATAAAATCAAACCCTTTTGTATTTTCACTTATGTTTAATGAGAATCCGTGAAGTGTTGTCCATTTACTGACTTTTATTCCAATAGAAGCAATTTTTCCTTCTTTGGTCCATACTCCAGTGTCATCAGTTTTTGAGAAAGCCTCTATTGATAGTTCAGCAAGTGTATCAATAATTACATTTTCAATTTTACGCACAAAAGGAACTACTTTTTTTGGATCATCTAATCTAATTATTGGATATCCAATTAATTGACCATCGCCATGAAAGGTTATATCTCCCCCTCTATCTGTTTCAAAAAATTCAATATTATTTTCATTAAGTATATTTTTTGAAACTAGTAAATTGTTGATATCTCCTGATCTTCCAATTGTCACTACATTATTGTGTTCTAACAAAAGTAAGTAATCGAATGGTGAACTTTCTTGACTAGTAGCTGAATGAAGACCTTTTTGAAGAATATAGGCTTCTCCATAAGGTAATTTTCCTAACCATCTAATGTTTAATTCTCTCAAGATATTTCCTGAGACCAATCTGTATTTTCAAGCTTATTTTTAATTGAATTTAAAAACATCAGAGCTGTAGACCCATCAAAAGCTCTATGATCCCAAGTTAAACTCAATATTCCAACGTGACGAATTGCAATTGAGTCGGAACCATCATCCATCTCTAAAACTACTGGTCGTTTTTTAACTGACTCAGTTGAGAGTATTGCTACATTCGGCTGATTTATAATCGGTGAAGTAAGAAAGGAGTTGAATGATCCATTATTTGATATGGTAAAGGTACTTCCTGTTACATCGTCTAGATTATATTTTCCATCCCTCAATAGCTTTGAAATTTCAGATATTTTTCTTGCGGTACCTTTTAAATTATAGGAATCAGCTTCTCTGATAGTTCCAACAAGAAGCCCTTCTTGATTTATATCAACTGCAATGCCTAGTTCAATATTTTCATGAACTGTATGAACTCCTTTTTCCAAATCAAATGAACTATTTACTACTGAATGCTCTCTTAATGCACTAACAACAGCTGTTGCAATAAATGGCAAATAAGTTAATGAAAAATTATTTTCTTCCTTAAATTTATTCTTTACCTTGCTTCTTATGTTTTCCACATTTTCGAAATCTACCTCTACTGATGTCATCACATGTGCAGATGTTTGTTTTGATAAAATCATATTTTCAGCAATTTTTTTCCTCAACCTTGGAATCTCTGAAGTACCAATTTCAGCAGATTTTGATTGCGTCATTGAGGGTTTTGTTTGACTGCTAATTTTTCCAGATCCGTTGTTTATAAAATGATCAATATCTTTTCTTGTAACCCTGCCGTCTTTACCTGTTCCCTGTACAGATTCTAAATCAATGTTATTCTCTGATGCCAACCTTCTGACTACTGGTGAGACTTTACCAATATTTTTTACTTTAGTTATTGGCTGATCTTTTTCTACAACTTCTTCATTTTCTTCAATTTCTTGAACTGGATTTTGATCAGTTGGAGCTTCTACAACCTCTTCAACCACATCATTGGTATCATTTATAACATCTTCTGACGACTCTTCTCCATCCAATTCAAGTAATGGAGAACCAACTTCTACAGTTTCACCCTCCTCGACTAATAATGCAGAAACTGTTCCAGAAAAGGGACTTGGAACTTCAGTATCAACTTTATCTGTAGAAATTTCTAATATTGGATCATCTTCTTTTATTGAATCTCCAACATTTACAAGCCACCGGAGTATCGTACCCTCAGTTACAGTTTCGCCAAGCTGTGGCATAGTTATGCGTTCACTCATATGTTTATTGTAATTCCTTTATAGCATTTATAACTTTTTCAACGCTTGGAATAAATGCATCCTCTAAAACAGGGGCAAATGGAATATGGGTGTTTGGTGACGTAACTTTTTTTATAGGGTTATCAAGATTCCAAAAACCTTTTTCAGCAACAAGTGATGAAATTTCTGAAGCAACTGATGAAAAGGGAACATCCTCTTGAAGAATGCAAATATTTGATGTTTTCTCGACAGAATTCAATATTATTTCTTCATCAAGTGGAACTATGGATCTTATATCGACTATCTCGACCGAGATATTTTCTTTTTCAAGTTTTTCAGCAGCTTCTTGTGCAACTGAAACCATACCAGACCAAGTAACTATGGTTACATCAGATCCTTCACGAACAATTTTTCCTTTACCAATCTCAACCTCATACAGTCCTACTGGTACATCCATTTTGAGATCTGGTTTTCTATATAGTTTTTTATGCTCTAAATACATGACCGGATTAGGGTCATTAACTGCAGCAACTAGTAATCCTTTTGCATCATAAGGATTTGATGGTGCAACAACTTTGATCCCAGGGTGATGGGCTAGTAAAGATTCAGGACTAATTGAATGAAATGGTCCAGATCTTGTTCCTGCTCCAGTTGGTCCTCTCACAACCATTGGGACTGCTTTTCCAGCTTTCCAATAATATTTTGCAGCTTCGGTTGTTAATTGATCAAGTGCTGGATAAACAAAATCATAAAATTGTAATTCAACAATTGGTTTTTGCCCAGCTAATGCAGCCCCTACTGCTGCACCTGTGAAACCACCTTCAGATATTGCAGTATCAATAACTCTAAATGGTCCGAATTTATCAAATAATCCTTTTGTGGCTTTAAATGCTCCCTCAAACACACCAACATCTTCACCCATAATGAATACACCTTCATCATCAGTCATTAGTTCGTCTAAACCATTATTTATTGCTTCAATATAATTCATTGTTTTTAAGTTATTTAAATTATTTTCAATTATTGGTTTTGTTCGAACAGCGAACATATCTTTAAGTTCATCATTAGGATCAGGATCTTCTTGGCTTTTTGCCCACTCAAGGGTATCTCTAATTTCAACTTCTAAATTAGATCCTAAATCTAAAAAGTCTTGTTCTGTAAATAGTCCTTCATTAATTAACGAATCTTCAAACCTAGCTATAGGATCTCTTTTCATCCAAAAATCTCTAACTTCATCCTCAACGTAATCAGCTGGATCATGTCCAGCATGTCCATAATGTCTAAATGTGACTAATTCAATTAATGTTGGACCTTGACCGTTCCGAGCATTTTCACATGCTTCGTGAATGTTATCAATGACATCATAAATATCATTACCGTCAATTATTAAAGATGGAATACCGTATCCTGCTCCTCTATCAGCAACATTTGGAGTTCCAAATTCAGTCTCATTTGGTGAAGAGTAAGCAAATTGGTTATTTTGAACTGTAAAAACGACTGGAAGGTTTAGAACGCCAGCCATATTTACACTTTCATGCCAAGTTCCTGTGGCAGTTGCACCTTCACCACAGTTTGCAACAGCTACAACACCACTTCCTTGTTGTTGAGAAGCTAATGCCCAACCTACTGCGACAGGTGCAGAATCAGGGAGTGGAGAAACAACCATTAAAGTTCCTTTATCAACTACTCCAAAGTGACTGTTTCCATCTCTTCCTTTTGATGGACCATCTTTTTTTCCAAAAAAGTTAAGTGCAACTTCCTTTAAAGTTACACCTTTCATGAGCTGGACACCTAAATCACGATGAGTTCCTCCAAATATATCTTGTTTAGCCATTCCTGCCCCTATACCTGCCATTGAAGCTTCCTGACCAATTCCTGGATAAACTGCACCGCTTAATTGTCCACCTTTGTACATTTTTAATAAACGATCCTCAAGAAGTCTTTGTGTTTTCATAGATTTATATACTTCCCAAAGTTGTTCACTTGAGAGAGTTGATGAATATCCTTTTCTTACTATTTTTTCTACTTTCACTAATGCAATCCTTTCCCAGTCAAACCAAGTAATGATTCTCCTACTGCCTCGCTTAATGTTGGATGAGCATGAATAAACTCTGCTGCCTCTTCTGGTAGAGCCTCCCATCCAACCATATACATTATTTCATGTATCATTTCTCCAGCAGAAGGTCCACAAACACTTGCGCCTACTATAGGCCCCTCTTTTTCTGCATAAACTTTTACTAATCCTTGGTTTTGCTCTGTAATCATTGCTCTTCCTACACCAGCAAAGCTATGCTGAGATTGTTCAATTTCAATATTTTTTAATTTAGCTTTTTCGGCATTAAGTCCAATTTCTGCCAATTCTGGCCTTGTATAAACAACATATGGTATTGCTTTATAATCTAATGGCTTTTTTTCACCAGAAGCAATGTATGTAATCGCCGATATTGCTTCGGCAAAAGCTGCATGAGCTAATTGAGGTGTATTGTTCACGATATCCCCAAGTGCAAAAATATTAGCAACAGATGTTTCAAAGGTGTCTAAATCTACATTTATAAAACCATTTTCTGAAGCAATATTTACGTTTTCTAATCCAATGTTTTCAGTTAATGGAGCTCTGCCAACGGCAATTAATACTGCATCGAATTCTTTCTTTTCACCATCTGAAAAATTAACAGTCTTATCATCTATTCCATCAATTGATGTATTTAGCTTAAACTCAACTCCTCGCTTGGTTAGTTGCTTTCTTAGTTCACCTGATGTTCTCTTATCCAAACCAGGAAGTATCTCTTTAGCTAATTCAACAACAGTCACTTCTGATTCAAGATCATTTAACAGACTTGCAAATTCACAACCAATCGCACCAGCACCAACGATACAAACTTTTTTTGGCGGCTCTTCCCAGTTCAGTGCAGTATCTGATGTGATAATGAAGTCTTCATCTGGTTCAATATTTGGAAGATTTCTTGGTTTAGATCCAGTTGCAAGAATAATATAATCGGAATCAATTTTTTCACTGGTTCCATCTGATTTTTGTACTAAAACTGAAGACTGATTTTCAATAGAGCCCCATCCTTCTATGACATTTACATTCTTACTTTTTAAAAGCATTTTTATGCCAGATACAAGTTTTTCTACTACTTCAATTCTTTTGAGTGATGTTTTATTCCAATCTATTGATTTCCCATCCACATTTATTCCATAATTTTCTGATGTTGAAATTTCATGGTTTAACTCTGCAACATGGAGCCAATATTTTGCAGGTATACAACCACGGTTTAGACATGTTCCACCTAAGACATCGGACTCTACAAGTGTTACTTCAAGATTAAAGTTGTGAGCGTATAGTGCAGCTGCGTATCCAGCTGGTCCCCCGCCAATAATTGTTATTTTTTTCAAATTACCTCTTTCAAGATAGGGTTTCTATCAAATCGAGATAATAACTACACCATATCTAGGGGTTCCCTGAATATGGTGATCAAAGTTATTTTCACTATTAAATCTAACCTAAAAGATGGCATCCTCCAACTCAAGATAACTCATTAATAAGATAAAATACTTTTATGCAAACTAGACATCTAATAATTGCTTCCCTGATTACAGCGATAGTTATTGTTGTTGCATTTGGTGTTTGGGTGATGACTAACTAAATTGAAAAGTTTTAATCTTGGTCACGGCATATTACATTTCCCTTTAAAACTTCCATGGGCTCCTCCAGGTTTTGTAAACATTTATTTAATTGAGGATGATGAAGGCTTCATCATGATTGATTGTGGAGTTAATGGAGATGAGTATTTTGATGAACTAAAAATAAATCTACAAAACTTAAACATTGATTTTTCAGATATAAATTTATTGATCGGTACACACATGCATTCAGACCACATCGGTCTTTCTGGAGTTTTGAGAGAAGAAGGATTGAAATTTGGACTTTATGAAAATTCTGAAGAGTTTATTCCCAAATATAATGATTGGACTGATCGATTTAGATTAATTAGTGAGTTTGCAAAAAAGCAAGGTGCTCCCAAAGAATTTGTAGAAGATCTTAACTCGATTACAACTCCATCAACTACTGGCAAGCTAACCACCCCCGATGTTTTATTAAAAGAAGGGAAAATAAAAGATATAAGTCGAAATCTAGAAGTTATTTTTACACCCGGACATGATATTTCAGAAATATCAATTTATGACCCATCAAGTAAAATTATCTTTTCTGGTGATCACATACTTCCAAGAATTACACCTTTCATTCCTATTCATGATGAAGAAACAAGTATGTTAAATCATTATGTCGACTCACTAAATAAAATGAAGTCCTTTGAACATACAAAAATTGCACCTGGTCATTTTGAAATGATAGATAATCCACAAAATAGGGTTGAGCAAATACTTCTCCACCACGAAAAAAGGTCTGAGAAAATAATTAATATTTTAAAAGATGGTGAACTAACGGGATGGGAAGTTACGAAGAAATTATTTTCGCGACCGCTTGATGCAATGAATCTTCGTCTAGCTTTCCAAGAAACCATGGCCCACCTTAAATATATTGAGTCACAGGGGAAAATTAAACAAAAAGTTTCAGAAGTGAATACTTGGAGCCTTACTTAAAAGGTTTAAAACTTCTATTCTTTGCTTCCTCTAAAGAATCCGGAGCAAAAGATTGTAATTGATTGTTTTTTACAAGTTCTTTTTCTTCTTCAAGTTGTTCTAATGCTTTAAAATGATCAGGATTATCACAATCATAAACTTTCATATTTTTTCTATATCCTATAAATCTGTAACTTTCGAATTTTGGAAGTCTTGGCAATTTATAAACTTAAAAGTCTGGATACATCATTTCGAGCAGATTTGGCAGTTCCAAAAATAAGCGAATCAGATTTAGCTTTTTTAAAATAAAGATGTGCGGGATGCTCCCAAGTAAACCCAATTCCACCATGAACTTGTATGTTATCTCCTGATACTTTATTGAATACATCTGAACAATAAGCTTTTGCCATTGAAGAACTCATTTCTAGTTCAACAATATCGTCAGAGTCAACTCTTACAGAACTGTAGGCAATAGATTTTGCACTTTCGATTTGAAGAAGCATATCTGCACACATATGTTGTATTGCTTGGAAAGATCCAATTGGTCTTCCAAATTGAATTCTTTCTTTTGCATATTGAGTAGACATATCTAAACAAGCTTGTGCTCCCCCAACTTGCTCCATAGCAAGAAAAGAGATGGATATATGCTTTACCTTATTCCATATATTTTCATCTTCTTTAATATCGAACATAAAGTTTTCATTACCAACCTCGACATTCTCAAGTATTATCTCAGCCATTGGTCTTGTTTGATCTAAGGATGTTGTTTCTGAAATTGTTACTCCAGGATTATCTTTATCTACCATTATGAATTTGAATCCATCTTCAGATTTAGCAAGAATAGCAAAATAATCAGAAGTATCTCCAAACATCACATAACTTTTCTTGCCATTAAGTATGTATCCATTGTCATTATTTTCAGCTACTGTTGATATATTTTCATCATTTATCTCATATCGGTCATTTTCATAAATGCCAAATGAACCAATCTTTGAGCCTGAAACTATTTCAGGAAGAATTTTATTTTTTAGTTCAGAAGGAGAATGTAAAAGTAGTTGTTTGAATACAACACCTGAACTAAAAATGGGAACTATCGGCATGTAATACCCAAACACTTCAGAGAGTATGGATGAATCCACTTTTCGTCAACTTTTTTAATTAACTCAAGCAAATCAACTTTTTCAGAAAGAAGCTTTTGAGCATTTTCTTTAATTTCATTTTGAAGTTCTGTAAGACTGAATTGCATTCCCTTATTCTAATTTTGTTTTCAAATTTGACTAATCAAATGTCGTTTGTTTTTTTATAGAATTAATATAGTTATGTGTTAAAAATTGAAAATTTACATGCATCTGTAGAATCAACTCCGATTATAAATGGAGTCAATCTAGAAATTAACCCTGGTGAAGTTCATGCAATCATGGGACCTAATGGCTCAGGAAAATCAACTCTTGCTAATGTTTTAATGGGTAACCCAGTATATGAAATTACAGATGGAAAAATTACATTCAGTGGAGAGGATGTTACTGAAGAACCAGTAGACAATCGAGCAAAGAAAGGGATGTTTCTTGCTTTTCAATATCCCGAGTCAATACCTGGAGTAACGATAGTTAATATGCTTAAAACTGCTCTTACAAATATTGAAGAAACTGAATACACAACAGTAGAGCTCAGATTGAAAGTTGCTGAAGCAATGAAAGATTTAGGTCTTTCACCAGATTTTGTTGATAGATACTTAAACGATGGTTTTTCAGGTGGAGAGAGAAAGAGAAATGAGATTCTACAACTTGCAGTACTAAATCCCAAACTTGCAATTTTAGATGAAACTGATTCAGGTCTTGATGTTGATGGTTTAAGAATCGTAGGAGAAGGAATAAGTAATTTAAGAACTCCTGATCGAGCTTATTTGGTCGTTACCCATTATCAGAGATTATTGGAATATGTTAAACCAGACTATGTTCATGTATTTGTAGATGGGAATATTGTAGAAACTGGTGGTGTAGAATTATCTGAAAAGCTTGAGAAAGAAGGATACGAATCTTACCAATGAGCAAATTTTCAGACATAAAAAAAGATTTTCCAATATTTGAGAGAGATATCAATGGAAAGAAACTAACTTACTTAGACTCAGGTGCAACCTCACAAAAACCTAACTCAGTAATAGAAAAGATGAATGATATTTACAAATTTAATAACGCAAATGTTCACAGAGGAACTTATGTGCTCTCATCAGAAACTACCAGCGAATATGAATCAGTTAGGTATAAGCTTCAATCTTTCTTAAATGCATCTGAATCAGATGAGATAATTTTTACTAAGGGGACAACTGAAGCGCTTAATTTTTTAGCTAATTCAATAGCAAATAAATTAATGGGTGAGGGCGATGAAATAATCTTATCGGAGATTGAACACCATGCAAATATTATCCCTTGGCAAATGGTTGCTGAAAAATACAAATTAAACATTAATTACGTAAAAGTAAATGATGACTTTTCACTAGATCTTGATGATCTATCTTCAAAGCTTTCATCAAAAACAAAAGTAGTTTCAATTGTTGGTGAATCTAATCTTTCTGGAATGCTGCCAAATATTAAAGAAATAAATAATTTAGTTAGATCAAATTCTGATGCTTTACTTATTATTGATGGTGCTCAACTAGTACCACATAGAAAAGTTGATGTTCAGGATTTGGGAATTGATTTCTTAGTATTCTCCGGACATAAAATGCTTGGACCTACTGGTATTGGTGTTGTATGGGGCAGGAAAGAATTATTAAATTCTCTTGATCCAGTTTATGGCGGTGGAGATATGATTGAAGAAGTTCATTATGATAAAGCAACTTGGGCACCAGTTCCTCATAAATTCGAAGCAGGAACTCCCCCGTATGTAGAGGCAATTGGCCTTGGAGCAGCTGTAGATTATCTAGAAAATTTGGGGATGTCTGAGGTTGAAAAACATTCTGATGAATTACGTGAGTACGGTAGGAAAGTTTTACTAGATATCGATGGTGTGAATGTAATACATTCCGAACAAGATATTGCAGGATGTACTTTTGGTATGTATGTTGACGGTGTTCATGCAGCAGACCTTTCGTTGATGCTAGATACACATGGAGTTGCTGTAAGAGCAGGTCATCATTGTGTTCAACCGTTTCACAGAAAATTAGGTATTGATGCAACTATTAGATCAACAGCCTACATTTATAACGACAAAGAAGATATTGACACATTAAAGTCAGCACTAATATCTAGTGTCGAAATGTTGAGATAAAAATGTCTATAAGAGAAAAAGTTGATGAATACAAAAAAATACTAGATATTTTCCCAAATGATCAGGAAAAATATCAATATTTGATTGAAAAAGCTAAAGAGAATGATTCTTTTCCTCTAGAACTACGACTCGATAACTTTAAAGTAAATGGTTGTCAAAGCCAAGTTTGGCTTGTTCCTGAAGAAAAAGATGAAAAACTTTTTTTTAATAGCGATTCAGATGCTCTTATTGCAAAAGGATTAGTTACTTTAATTTCATCAATATACTCTGATGAAAAAGCTGAAGATATTGTTTCGTCAGATATTGATTTGATGGAAGAATTTGAACTAGGTGTAATTTTAAGTCCTGCTCGTAGAAATGGAGCTTACAGCATGCTTAAAACAATTAAAGAGTATGCTAAAAATCTAGTTTCTTAGATTATTGTTTCCACCAAGATTCATGTGGAAAATCAACCCATACATTTTCTGTATCTTTTGCTAAATCTCTTATATAGTAATGAGGCTCAAAATCGCATTCATTGTTCCACCAGAGCGATACAAATCGAACATCACATTCATGATTTATATTTTCTTTTATATATTCAGAAAGCCTTTCAAAGGTTTCACCGCTGTCACAAATATCATCAACAATAAGAACTTTTTCATCTTTAGACTTGGGTAAGTAATTTTCCCAATGTGGAAAATCTCTTGTTGATGCATGTACTGGCTTAAATGGAATATTTAATTTATGAGAAATCATAACTCCGGGTATTAACCCTCCACGACTAATACCAACAATGACATCTGGAACAAAATCATCTTTCTCAATAAGTGCACAAATTTCGTTTGTATCTTTTAGTTGTTCATCCCAAGAGTAAAATAATTTTTCCATAATTGTAAGTGCTCATTCTATCAAAAATTTAAATCATAAATCTTGTTTCTTCCATAAAAAAATGATCTGTAAAAGAATAATGTACTGATGCCAATGTCTATAATGAAAATTATGAAAAGGAGGTAAGGATGCGCAGAAGTTGGGCAGTAGGCCTAATTATTATCAGTATTCTTACTATGGCCTGCGGTGGAGCCGCAGACGTAGATGATTACAAAGCTGCTTTTGTTTATTTAGGATCCGCGAATGACGGAGGATGGACACAAGCACATGACGAAGGTCGTCAATATCTTGTTGAAGAGACAGGAATAGAGACAGCTTTCACAGAGGATGTTCCCCCAGATGCAACTGAATTTAGAACAGTTGCGGAGGCGTATATTGAACAAGGCTACAATATTATCTTTGGAACAACTTTCGGTTATCTAGATATCATGGAGGAAATGGCATTAGAGTATCCTGATGTAACATTCCTTCACTGTTCTGGATATAAATCTAATGACTCAAACTATACAAATTATTTTGGAAAGATTTATGAAGCAAGATATTTGTCAGGTTTAGCAGCAGGTTCACTTACTGAGTCAAACAAGATTGGTTATGTAGCTGCATTTCCAATTCCAGAAGTCATAAGAGGAATTAATGCTTTTGCAAATGGTGTAAAAGAAGTAAATCCTAACGCAACTGTTGAAGTTGTATGGACAAATACATGGTTTGGTCCTGAGGAAGAAACACAAGCTGCAAATGCACTCTTAGAAGCTGGGGCTGATGTTCTTACGCAACATCAAGATTCTGCATCTACAGGAATTGCCGCAGAGGCAGCTGGAGCTAAATGGATTGGTTACCACACAGGTTATGGTAAAGAAGCCGCTCCAAACGCATTTGTTACTGCGCCAGTATGGAACTGGGGTCCACTTTATACTGAAATGGTAAACGCAGTAATTAACGACGAATTCACAACAACTCCATATTGGACAGGAATGTCTGGGAATGTTGTTGATTTATTTGAAGTATCAGATGACGTATCAAGTGATATTAAGACACTCATCGAAGATAGAAAACAAGAAATTATTGACGGAACTTTTGAAATTTTTGAGGGTTCAAGTGATGGTGACTTGTTAGGCATGAGTTACTTTGTTGACAACGTTGTAGGTACACTAGATTAAATGTTTATATTACAGCACCTCTATTAAGAGGTGCTGTAATTTTTTTTATGAATAATAAATTTTTAGAAACCAGAAATGTAACCAAAACTTTTGGAAAATTAAAAGCTTTAGATGACGTAAATTTTAATCTATACCAAGGAAAAATTCATGGGTTACTTGGCGAAAATGGTGCTGGAAAATCTTCATTAATGAACATATTATCTGGAATATACCAACCAGATAAAGGATCAATTTATCTTGATGGCGAAAAACAAAAAATTTTAAATCCCGATTTTGCTTCCAAACTTGGTATTGGAATGGTTCATCAAGAGTTTCGGTTAGTTGAAAGCTTTAGTATTAAAGACAATTTGACACTTTCCAAGTCAAATATTTACAAAAATGATTTCTTAAAATCTTTTAAACAGCTGTTCTCACTCCCCAGGAAACTTCTCAACTTAAAAACTCACTCGTAACTTTGGCACAAGAAGATATGAAAACGATTGTATTGATTACTCATAAATTAAAAGAGATCAAAGAATTTACTGAAATAGTATCAGTTATGAAAAATGGGAAGATGGTTGCTCAAGATTTGCCAACGAAAGATGTGACAGATAATCAGCTTATTGAACTGATGATGGGTACGGTAAAAACATCTACTGTAAACAAAGATAATGAAGTTGGAAAAATTAAATTAAATGTTGAGAATATAAACTACACAGATTCTGTTAATAATATAAAAAAACTTGAAGACATTAATTTCCAAGTAAAGGCTGGAGAAATTTTAGGTTTAGCTGGGGTGTCTGGCAATGGTCAAGTAGAACTTGCAAATATTATTTCAGGAATCGAAAGAATATATGAAGGAAAAATAATTATTGATAACACAGATGTTTCAAGTAAAGGTGTGAGGTCCAGAAAGAAACTAAATTTATCTTATATCCCTGAAAATAGACTCGGGGTTGGCCTTGCACCTGGTGTATCTGTCATAGATAATTCGATAGTTAAAGATTATTTTCATACAAAATTTGGTCCACATTTATCTAGAAACAAAACGTCAAATTACCTTGAGGGTTTGATCAAACAATTTTCAATAAAGGCACCTAATCCAAAAGCTGAAATTTCTACATTATCTGGAGGAAACATGCAAAAATTATTGATGGGTAGAGAATTAGTTGGTGATCCTGATGTAATTATTGCCTCCCAACCAACAAGAGGTTTAGATGTAAATGCAGTTGATGCAATTCATAACTTATTGATTGATCAAAGAAATAAGGGTTCGGCAATTTTTTTAATTTCGGAAGATCTAGATGAATTATTTAAGTTATCTCACAGATTACTGGTTATCTTTGAAGGTAAAATTGTAAAATCTTTCAACACTGTAGATGCGGATATTAATGATGTTGGTTTGGCAATGGCGGGGGTTAATGAATAAATATATTTTAACAAAACGCCAAGTTGTAAATGAACTATCTACTTTTTACTCTTTTCTATTAGGTTTTTTAATTGCCCTGATGATTGGGTCAATCATTTTATTAATTCAGGATAAAAATCCATTTGATACTTTTTCGCTTATGTTTAAATTATCAATTGGAAGTGTTAACAGTCTTAGTTCATCTTTAAATAAAGCTACACCTCTTATCCTCGCAGGTTTGGGAATAGCCATAATAAATACTGTAAAGCTTTGGAACATTGGCGCAGAAGGCCAAATTTTTATGGGCGCAATTGCTGTAAATCTAATTTATATTAATTTTCAATTGACCAACTCGACTTCATTTATTTTTGTACTTTTGGTATCAGCATTTATCGGAGGTGCATTTTGTATATTAATTCCTGCTATTACAAAGGTACTATTTGGGGTTAATGAAATAATTACAACTTTACTGACAAACTATATTGTTATAGGTTTAACTATATATCTCGTAAACGGACCCTGGAAAGACCCTGGATCATTAAATTTTCCTGCTGCAGCTTATGTTGGAAAAGAAGTGTATTTACCAACCATTTTTGGGAAATTAAGTTATGGATTTTTAATTTGTATATTATTTACTGTTTTCGCACATTACCTTAAAAATAGTTCTGTTTTTGGCTACGAAATGAGAATTGCTGGTGGATCGGAAATGACCGCAATTTATGCAGGAATCAATGCTAAACAAAAAGCTTTTTTTGCAATGTTAATAGGTGGAGGGTTTGCAGGATTAGCTGGAGGAGTAGAATTATTAAGCCAGACCCATCGTGTTTCTACAGGTATATCACAGGGATTTGGATACACTGCCATAATTGTGGCCGCAATAACTGGGATGCGTCCAATTGGTATTTTTCTTGTTGGATCTCTGTTTGGAGCTTTATCTATTGGAGGTTCTGTAATTCAAACAATTGGTGTTAGCACATATATTGCTGATATAATTCAAGCCTCTACTCTATTTGGTGCATTAGTTATTCAGTTTTTTTTCAATTATAAATTAAAGAGAGCTGATGATGGTTGATGTACAATTTCTTGGATTACTAAATGCAACATTACAAGCCGCAACACTCTTGTTTATTGCTTCACTTGGAGAATTAATTACTGAAAAATCAGGAATTCTTAATCTTGGAGTTGAAGGAATGATATCGATTGGAGCAGTTACAGGATTTATGACAGCAGTAAATACAAATAATATTTTTCTTGCAATAGTCGTAGGAATTCTTTCATCATCAATCTTTGCTTCTTTGCATGCAATTGTGACAGTAATTTTAAAACAAGATCAAACAGTCTCAGGTTTGATATTAACAATACTTGGTTTAGCGGTTTCCTCTTTACTTGGAAAAAATTATGTTGGTAGGAAACTTGAAACAAAGATTGATAGTCTTTTTACTATTGAAAATCCCTCTAATGTTTTAGAAGTTTTTTTAAGTCAAAACATAATTTTTTATCTCGCAATTATATTTACAATTACAATTTCTTACATACTTAAGAACACAATGTTTGGTACAAGATTTCAAGCTGTTGGAGAAGACGCAAAAGCAGCTGACTCAATGGGGCTTAATGTTTCAAAAACACAATTTATTGCTACTTGTATTGGTGGTGCTTTCGCTGGACTATCAGGAGTATATTTAACATTAAGCTACGTACCTTATTGGACTGATAACATGACTGCCGGTAGAGGCTGGATAGCTTTGGCATTAGTAATTTTTGGAGGATGGAAGCCTTACAGAACAGCCCTAGGAGCACTTTTGTTTGGATTTCTTGAAGCTTTAGTCCCAAGATTGCAAACATATGGTTTTGAATTGAATCCTTACATTGTAAAAATTACCCCTTATATAATAACAATTCTTGTTTTAGTTATGCTCACAATTTACAAAGGTGGAAAAACTGGAGCTCCCAAAAATATCGGAATCCCATTCTTTAGAGAAAATAGATAGCTAACAGAAATTACTGTTGTAATTTGCTATTATTAAAGGAACTTTAAACAATGCCTGTGAGTATTGAAAGGATAAAATGACTATAGACAAAATTCTATATCGCCTCAGTAAAGAAATCATTGAATCAAATATTTCAAATCCTTATCTATTAGGTATTCCAAAAAGAGGCGACCTTTTAGCTCAAAGAATATCTAATAATTTATCAGGAGAAAACTTTAAACATGACTTAGGAAAAGTGGACTACTTACCATTTAGAGATGATTTAGATAAAAACTTAGAGAAAAATATTCTTGATATATCACCAGAAAATAGAGAGGTGATATTAATTGATGACGTTATTTATACAGGTAGAACATTAAGGGCATCTATTGAAGCAGTAATGTACTCTGGGCGACCAAAATCTATTTCACTTTTATGTCTTATTGACCGAGGACATAGAGAACTGCCTATCACGCCTAAATTTGTTGGTAAAAATATACCGACAAATCAAGACGAGTATGTCTCTGTTTTTTTGAAAGAAATAGATAATGAAGACAAGGTCGAGGTTACATAGAAATGAGACATCTTTTAGATTTTCAAGATGTAAATAAAAACCATTTAGAAAATCTAATTGAAAAAACCAGAAGTCTTGAATTTAAATCAGAAAATATAGACTCCTTAGCACTCTTGAAGTTTGACGAACCTTCAACAAGAACAAGGCTCTCTTTTGCAATAGCAGCAGAAAAACTTGGAATTAAAACTTTCGAATCTTCAGATGTTATATCGGCAAAACAAAAAGGAGAAATTCTTAAACATGAAATAGAGACATACATTTCTATGGGTATTGAGATTCTAGTGTTAAGGACAAAAGAAAATAATATTGATGATTATCGAGAATTTAAAGACATTGGTGTTATAAGTGCTGGTTTTGGAAATAAATCTCATCCAACTCAAGCATTGATTGATATATCTACACTGTTTAGTTTGAATAAAATCAATGAAAAACTTACCCCAATAACTTATATTGGCGACGTAAAACATTCAAGAGTATTTGAATCGGGAAGACAGCTGCTAAATTTATTAGGATTCAAAGTTGGTGTCTTTACGGATAAAAATCTATTACCTGAAAATAAAAATGACCTTGAAATTTATGAATCGTGGGATGAGGTATTTGAGAGTTCTAACGCAATTGAACTTCTAAGAGTACAGAAAGAAAGATTACAAGATAATGAAGAAATAAACTTTGATGAATATATAAATAATTATCAACTTACACAAGAAATTTTAGGTAAATCACAAAGTGATTTGGCTGTTCTTCATCCAATGCCAATCAATATTGGTATTGAGATTTCTAAAGATGCTATTGAAGATAGGAAAATAAAATATAAGGACCAGCTTTCACACGCTATACCTTCACGAATTGCAGCATTCAAATATGTAAGGGATGAAATATGATTGAAATTCCTGGATTTATCGATCTCCATACTCACACAAGATATCCGGACAATGATAAATTTCCTTTCATCGATATCGATGATTCAGCAATTAATGGTGGCTTTTCAACAATACTCGCAATGCCAAATTCTGAAATACCTATTGACTCGATTAAAAACCTAAGAATTGCTCAGGAAATAGATAAAAAATTAAAAACAAAGGTACATCGTGTTGGCTCATTAACAAAAAATTTAGAAGGAAAGGAGCTTGTAAATTATAAAGAATTCGTTGAAAACGGTATCACAATTTTTTCTGATGATGGAAAATCTTTGATTGATGATCATCTAGCTGATGAGGCATTTAAACAAATCAGCAAACTTGGTGGTGCAGTTTTTCAACATTGTGAAAAAAGTTGTCACTCAAAGCCTGGTGACATTGCTCCTCCAAATAGTAATAGTGACTTGATTCCAATAAATAATGATGAGGAGTTGGAAGTTCTTGAAAGAGACTTAAGTTTATCTGAAAAATATGGGACAAGATACCATGCTCAACACCTTTCAACTTTTGAAAGTGTTGAGCTGATAAAAAAAGCAAAACAAGAAGGTCTTCCTGTCACTGCAGAAGTGACACCACATCACATACTTCTAAATAATGAAAATTTAGACACAAATAATGGACTATTTAAGATGTATCCACCCCTCAGAACTGAAAAAGACAGAGAAGGATTGGTTGATGGGTTACAGTCTGAAATTATAGATGTCATTGCTACAGATCACGCACCTCATAAAGCAGAAACTAAAAATGTGCCTTTTAAAGATGCTAATCGTGGCGTTGTTGGTCTTGAATCAGCTTTTCCCTTGATTTATAGTTCAAATATTTTTGATATAGATCAAATGTTGAAATTTTTAGTTATAAATCCTACAAAAATACTCACTGAACTTGGTTACGAAATTACCAAGACAGTAAATACATGGAAGAAATCAAAGTCAGTTTTTATTACAAAATCAAAATTCAAAAATTCATTATTTGAAAATGAAAATATAGAAATTGAAAGGGTTCTTTCAGGTGTATAAAAAAGCAATACTGTTGAATCAAAATGGTGATGAATTTCTAGGTTGGACAACTGAGTCATTTAAGCCAACAACTGGAGAACTTATTTTCAATACAGCGATGACTGGGTTTGTCGAAATATTAAGTGATCCATCATATATAAATCAGATTGTAACTTTTACTTCCTCACATATAGGAAATTACGGTATGTCAAAAAATGATTTTGAATCCAATAAACCAAAAATTGAAGCAGCCATTGGAAATTCTTTTACAAACTCTCCATCTTCATGGCGATCTGAGAAATCAATAACGTCATGGTTGAAAGAATATGAGATTCCATACAGTGGTGGATTTGATGTAAGAAATATAACAAAATATCTAAGAGACAATGGTTCGAGTATGTTTGCACTTGGTATAGATGTTGATACAAAAGATTTAAAAGAAATTTTATCAAAAGCAAAAAATATTCTTGGTGATAGTTCAGCAATGACTGCAGGTAACCAGAATAATGAAAACACTCCAACTGAAGGAAAGATTGGAATTATAGATCTAGGAGCTAAAAGAAGCATTATAAAAGTGCTTGAAGACCATGATTACAAAGTTGTAATGATCTCACCATCTTCAACACCAAATGAGATTTTAAAAATGAATTTAAAAGGTCTTCGACCCAAGATCATTGGTTACAGTAATAGATACTGTTCAAAACCTTATAGGAAAACTTCCAATATTTGGAATTTGTCTTGGTCATCAAATACTTGGTTTGGCTTGTGGTCTTAAAGTTAAAAAAATGCAGTTTGGTCATCATGGCTCAAATCATCCAGTTGAAATAGAGGGAATAAAAAAAGCACTAATAACCGCACAGAACCATGGTTTCTCTATTGAGGAGTTTGGAGATGGGTTTGAGCATGAAAATTTTGGAAACATTAATGTTTTTGCAAGAAATTTAAATGATGGAACAAATGAAGGAATTAGCCTGTGGGAATCTATGGCGTACTCAGTTCAATTTCATCCAGAATCAGGACCTGGTACAACTGATGGATTGCAAATTTTTAATCCTTTTTTTGAAATGATTGAGAAAAACTATGCCAAAAAATAAAGAAATTAAGAGTATTTTGATAATTGGTTCGGGACCAATTGTTATAGGTCAAGCTTGCGAGTTTGATTATTCAGGATCTCAAGCAGCTAAGGCACTTAAAAAAGAAGGATTTCGTGTAATTCTAGTTAATTCAAATCCAGCAACTATTATGACAGATCCAGAAATGGCACATGCCACATACATCGAGCCTTTAACTCACGACTACCTAAAAAAAATAATCGAAATAGAAAAGCCTGATGCTGTTTTACCAACATTAGGAGGACAAACTGCACTTAACTTATCGATTGAATTAGAAAAAAGTGGTGTTTTAAAAGAAAATAATGTGGAACTTCTTGGAGCCTCGGCCAATGCTATTGAGATTGCAGAAAACAGATGGAAATTTAAAGAAGCTATGGATGGAGTTGGTATTAAAACACTTAAGGCAACTTATGCTAAGTCTTTTGATGAGGGAATAAACGCTAGTAAAGAAATTGGTTTTCCATTAATGCTAAGACCATCATTTATTCTTGGTGGTGGTGGAACAAGTGTAGTCAATAATGAAGAAGACTTTAAATCAAAATTATCTGACGCGTTTAATGCATCTCCTACTCAAGAAGTCTTAATTGAAGAATCAATTTATGGATGGAAAGAATTCGAACTCGAAGTAATGAGAGATAGTGATGGCAATGGTGTAATTGTTTGCGGAATAGAAAATTTTGATCCCATGGGCGTTCATACTGGAGACTCAATAACAGTTGCTCCTATTCAAACATTATCTGATAAAGAATATCAAACTATGAGGGATGAGGCACTACTTTGTTTGGATACTATTGGAATAGCAACTGGTGGTAGCAATGTGCAATTTGCTATAAACCCTGAAAATGGGGATAGAAGAATAATTGAGATGAATCCTAGGGTCTCAAGGTCGTCTGCTCTAGCCTCAAAAGCAACTGGATTTCCTATTGCCAAGTTTGCTGCCCTGTTGGCAGTAGGTTACAACTTAACTGAACTTGAAAATGACATAACTGGAACAACACCTGCTAGTTTTGAACCCGTCCAAGATTATGTTGTGGTTAAAATTCCTAGATTTGATTTTCCAAAATTTCCATCAACAGATGACATATTAGGCACATCAATGCAGAGTGTGGGTGAAGTTATGTCAATAGCTTCTACTTTTACAGAAAGCTTAACTAAAGCTATTAGGTCCCTTGAAATTGGTAAATCAGGAATAAGAAATATAGACAATAGGTTTATAGGAATGCCAAAAGAAATTCTACAAGATGAAATCAGGACACCTAGACCTAGAAGAATATTTGCAATCCTTGAGGCGATTAGAAGAAACTGGCCACTTGAAGACATTGCAAAAATATCTTCTGTAGATATATGGTTTTTACAAGAAATTGAAAAAAGTTTTAATGTTAACCCTGAAAATACTCCATCCTCTGTTCTCAAAATGCTTGGATGGACGGAAGAAGATCTTGATAATAAAGAGTCTAAAAATGAATTGGAAAGTAATAGAGTTTATAAGTTAGTTGATACATGTTCTGCGGAGTTCGAGTCCAAAACACCTTACTTGTATTCAACAAATGGTGTGAGTAACGACGATACAACTACCAACAAAAAGAAGGTTGTAGTTATTGGATCGGGTCCAAATAGAATTGGCCAAGGAATTGAGTTTGATTATTGTTGTGTTCATGGAATCAGTTCATTAAAAGAAAATGGATTTGAAGCAATAATGATAAACTCAAATCCGGAAACGGTTTCTACAGATTACGATACTGCAGATAAACTATATTTCGAGCCTCTTACATGGAGAGAAGTAAAATCTGTACTAAATAGAGAGCAGCCTGATTCGGTAATAATTCAACTTGGAGGTCAAACTCCATTAAAACTTGCAAAAAATATATCCAAAGAAGGTTTTAATATTGCTGGGTCATCATTAGATGTAATTGACAAAACAGAAGATAGAGACCTATTTCAAAAACTATGTTTGGATCAGAATATTCGACAACCAGAATCTAAAATTGCAAAAAATGAGAACGAGCTAGTTGAAGCTGTAACAGAAATAGGTTTTCCAGTCTTGTTACGGCCTAGCTATGTATTAGGTGGAAGAGCCATGAGGGTTGTTCAAACTGATGAAGAACTTGAAAATTATTTGGATATATTAGCGAGTGCAGATGAAGATGGTAATCCATTTAAATCTGGTCCTCTTTTAGTTGATCAATTTTTAAC
>LUMC01000031.1_pt1 | contig 23259 bp, 21 predicted proteins | sample 729671 | NCBI WGS metagenome assembly LUMC01 (sample SAMN03860273, study PRJNA289734) | marine metagenome | biome: seawater column; feature: ocean; material: water; isolation source: Red Sea water column Station 91 - depth 10m | place: Saudi Arabia: Red Sea | collected 2011-10-15 | depth 10 m | reverse complement strand
ATGAATTAAGAGGCAACTCTTAACTGACCATCTAGGGAAAAATCGAGAGATTCAAGCCTAGAGGGCAGAAAACTTCGCTGAGTAGCGCTAAAATAGCGAGGTGGAAGGCATGGCGGTAGCGCATACAACGACGTGCCAAAAACTACTGTTCTTTGTGCCTGAAAAGGTACAAGGTAACAGGGTTTTCCTTTAAAATGATCCTTAAAGGTACTAAATTTCAGTTAAAAGTGTGGAATTATCTTAAAACTATTCCAAAAGGTCAAGTTAGAACCTATTTAGATGTCGCAAAAGCCATAAATAAGCCAAAAGCTGCTCGAGCTGTAGCAAATGCGGTTGGAAAAAACCCAAATGCACCTAAAATACCTTGTCATAGAGTTATCAGATCTGACGGGTCCCTAGGTGGATATTCGGGTCCTGGAGGCATAAAAACTAAGAAAAAACTCTTGAAAAAAGAGGGAATTTTCGTTTAAAAGTAAGCAAAATCAACGTTTTTTTAATTTTTACCCATATATAGTTGTTATATTTATATTACACCTATAAGTTGCACTATATATCAATAAATCATTAAAATTGACCCCTCTATGGCTCATTAAATGCTATATTCGATAAATGCAATACTAATAGAAATTACCAGTTTTCATCTATTATTTATTTAAATATCCTTTCTCAAATTAATGCCATTAATTTATGAGATTATTGGGTTACATTGTTTAATTTATCTTTATTTTTAAGGATTTTAATTAAGTTTTGTGATTTATTCCGATAAAATATTCAAATATAAATTAAAATTTTAATGATTAGATGATAGGTTAGATATATCTCTATATTATATTCTACTTTAAGTAATATAAAAAAAATAATAATTACAGTATTTTAAAATTATATACTAATAATTTACTTTATATAAAGGTATACTTTACATTTTAATAGATTGCTCTCTTCTAAACACATAAACACCTGAAAGGATGATAATTAAAAGGCCGATAAAAGTGTACTTATCAGGAATATCAGAGAACCAAATATAGCCAATTAGAATATTAGTAATTATCTCAAAATAACCCAAAGGTGCCAGTTTGCTTGCATCTGAATAATTGTAGTGCTTGTGATTAGTAATGTTAATAAACCATTATCTGTGTTTTTTAATTTTCTAGTTACAATTAAATATAAAGCGTAACAAAAACCAGTACCTAACGCTGCAAAACTAGCCCAATTAAATTCTACAATTCCTGGTCTAATTACAATCAAAACTCCTATAAAACCGATTATAACAGCTGTCCATCTTCTTGGCCCTACCCTCTCCTTTAGAAAATAAGGTGATAAAGCAGTGACCATTAATGGACAAATAAAAGCTATTGTTAATGCTTTAGCTAAAGAGATTATCGATATTGAATAAAAAAATAATACACTTGAAGTTAATAGAAGTAATCCTCTTATAATTTGAGACTTCAAATTTTTAGAAAAAACTAAAGAATTTCTAGAAAAAATAAAAATAAATAACAAAGTGATTAGAGTACTAAAAAAAAATCTAAACCACGTTACTTGCAATACAGGTAAAGAATAAGAAAGGTATTTTGCAATGGCATCCATAAACGGCAGAATTAGCCAAGCTGAAAGATTTATTATTGCTCCCCTCATAGAGGAAAATATTTTAACGATATAAAAATAACAATAGGTAAAGTTATAAATGACATTATTGTTGAGACAACTATTGTACTTGCAACACTATCCGTTATGGTTTTTGGAGAATAAATAGCAGCTATAAGATAATTTAAGACAGCACTAGGCATTGATGCTTGAATTAGAAGTACTCCAGCTGCAAAACCAGATAAATCAAAATAAATAATAATTAAAAAACCTATTAATGGACCTAAAATAACTCTTCCTATTGATGCAAATATTGCATTTTTTAAAGAAAAAACTTTTAATTTCGTTAAAGCAATTCCTAAGGACATAAGAATTAAAAAGATAGTTGCAAATGTTAATAACTCAGTCAAATTAATTACTACTTGTGGCATATTAATTTCAAAATACAAAAATAGGACTGATATAACAATTGCATAAAATGGTGGACTTTTAATCAACACTGTAAAGTTAAATTTTCTATCAGCTAAAAAAATTCCAAGTGTAAAATGGAGTAATACAATTAAAGATGATATTGCAGCTGCAACCCCAAGTCCTTGTGCACCATAAGCAAATAAACATATAGGTATACCCATATTACCAGTGTTAGGTAGAATTAGAGGAGGAAGTTCTCTTATTATATCCTTAGTATTCAACATAAATAAGATGACAATTCCAAGTATAATAAAACCTAAAATTGCAAGAAGATAAAAGAAAAAATAGTCTTTAAAAATCTGAAAATTTATTCCAGTTGAGGTAATAGCGTATATTACCATCGCAGGTGTACCTATGTTAGATGCAAAATTTGTAATAAAAGTAGTATCAAATTTCTTATCTTTTTTACCTAAATAGTAGCCAATACCTACAATAAAAAAGACGGGAAATACTACTTCAAAAAGTTTTAAGTATATTTCCATTATATTAAAAAGCTCATACCATCATAGGCAGGAACAACAGATTTAGGCAGATGCTTCTGTATTTTAACATAATCAATTTCATTATTCATATTAGTTAAAATTGTTTTTTTTGGTTTGATAATTTTAACTAAATTTAAAACTTGATCTAAATTAAAATGAGATGGATGTGGATCGTATCTTAAACAATCGACTATAAAGTAATTTAATTTTTTAAGTCTTGAGTAGTCTTTTTCACTGATTTTGCTTACATCACTAGCATAAGCGCATGAGTTATTAATTTTATACAATATACTATTAATTTTTCCATGTTTGACAGGAAAAGACTCAATTTGAACCTTTGATTTTTTTACCTTGAAAGTATGTTTTTTTTTTAACTTGTTAAGATTGAAAATTGCGGGATAACCATGATTATTTTTGAAACAATAACTAAAAGATTTTAATAAATAATCAGTAGTCATTTTATCTGCAAAGACATCTAATTTTTTTCTATTTTTTAAGAAAAAAACTCTTAATTCATTAATACCGTGAGTTTGATCACCATGTAGATGTGTGTAAAAAACTTTATCTATATTTTTAATTTTATTTTTTAATAATTGGGTTTTTAAATCAGGAGATGTATCAATTAATATATTGAATTTATCATGAGTTACTAAAGCAGAACATCTTGATCTAAAATTTTGCTTTATTTTTGGATTACATTTACCAAAATATCCATCAATTCTTGGTATACCTAGAGAACTACCTGACCCTAATATTGTAAATCTAGTTTTCATTATTGAAAAATAGTGTTTCAAAATTCTGGGTAGTAATATGATCCATGCTAGATTTATCAATCTCCTTTAGTTTAGATAAGTGTTGAAGGGTATATTGAATAAAACTTGGCTCATTTTTTTTTCCTCTCATAGGAATAGGTGCTAAAAAAGGACTATCGGTTTCTATTAATATTTTATCATTTGGTAAAAACTTAAATGTATCTTGTAATTCAACACTATTTTTAAAGGTAATAATCCCACTTGCTGAAAAATATGCATTAAGATCAAGGAGTTTTTTTGCAAACTCTTTTGAACCAGTGAAACAATGCATAAGTATTTTAGGATTGCTATTTTTATAGTCATTTAAAATTGAAAAAGTTTCATTTTCTGCATCTCTTGAATGAACTATTATTGGACAATTGCATTCAATTGAAGCCTCTATATGAATTTTAAAGCTTTCTATTTGAGTTTCTTTTGGACTATTTTCATAATAATAATCTAATCCCGACTCCCCTACTCCAATTATTTTTTGATATTTTTTAAACTCCTGAACAATATAGTTTTTCTCAAAATTTGAAGTTTGAACTTCATGTGGATGAATTCCTATTGATCCATAAATCATAGGATCTTGGTTTATTAAATTTAAAATATTTTTATAACTGTTAATATTAGTTGAAATAGTTAAAAGTTTATCTATTCCAACCTTTTTGGATCTTTCTAAAACATCGTTTAGATTATTTATTAAAGGCTCGTGATCTAAGTGACAATGTGAATCAATCATTTTCTATCTTTTTAAATAGTATATTTAATTTTCCAATATTTTTTCCACTCTCCAGAAATTTATGATTATTAATATCTTCAAATTTTAGTTTGTCGTCATTAATGTCAAATATTTTTAGAACCTTAAAGGTTGTATCAGGTATAACTGGATTTAATAGTATAGAAATTTTTCTAATTAGATCTAAAGCAGTATAAACAATTGTATTCAATCTATTTTTATCATTTTTTTTCTTCCAGGGTTCTTGATCATTAAAATATTTATTTGATGAAAAAAGCATATCTATAATAAATTTCATATAATCATTGATGTTTTGATTGTCTATTAAATCTCTCAAATATTCTAAATTTTCGAAATTTTTCAAAATCTCCAAATCATCATTTATAAAATCACTAGTTGGGATTTTCGAACCACAATTTTTTTCGCAAAAAGCCAAAACTCTTTGACATAAATTTCCATAATTATTTGCTAAATCACTATTTATACAACTTTCAAGCTTTTCTTGAGATATATTTCCATCATTGCCAAAGGAAACCTCTTTTAAAAGATAATATCTAAGTGTATCTAGCCCATATACATCTATAATTTCTAATGGATCGAGTATGTTCCCCTTTGACTTAGACATTTTTTCATCACCAGATAATATCCAACCATGGCCATAAACTCTTTTAGGCAAAGGTAATTTGGCTGCCATTAAAAAAGCTGGCCAATAAATTGCATGAAATCTTAATATATCTTTTCCAATTATATGAACATCAGCAGGCCAAAAATTTTTATATAATTCGTCTTTAGTATTTGGATAATTTAAAGCACTTAAATAATTGGTAAGTGCATCTAGCCATACATAAATAATATGGTCATTATTTGAAGGAATTTTAATACCCCAGGAAAATGTTTTTCTGCTAACAGACAAATCTTTTAAACCATTTTTAACAAAACTAATGACTTCATTCCTTCTACCCTCTGGCAAGATAAATTTTGGATTTTCATCATAAAACTTTAGTAATGGTTTTTCCCATTCAGATAATTTAAAAAAAAAGGATTCCTCCTCTACCCACTCAACTGGGGAACCAGAACTTATTACAAAATGTTTATTTTCTTTACTTTCTATTTCATCAGGTTGATAAAATGCTTCATCAGAAACGGAATACCAGCCCTCATATTTAGACATATAAATTTGATTTTGATCCTCTAGAATTTTCCATAAATGTTGAACAGATTTAATATGCCTTTGTTCGGTAGTTCTAATAAAATCAGTATTTGATAAATTTAGGGTCTTAGACAAATTTTCAAAAGTTTTAGATATTTGATCACAAAAATCTTTTGGTTTCATATTGTTTTTTTCTGCAGATCTTTGAATTTTTAAACCGTGTTCGTCGGTACCAGTTAAAAATTGAACAGAATAACCGTCATTTCTTTTAAACCTTGCAAAAAAGTCAGAAACAATACTAGAATAAGCATGTCCCATATGTGGTTTTGCTGAAGGGTAATAAATAGGTGTGGTTATATAGAAATTTTTACTCATTTTAATAAATCTTTAAATTCTAAAAAAAAAGTCTCGATATCAAGATTATATTTTTTGACGTTTGATAATTTTTTTAGAAAATATTCTTTTGCTTTAAAAATATTTTTTTTTTGAGCATTTATATTTTTATAAAAGTATAATTCAATAAAAAGATTAAGATTTAATAATATAAATTCATCTTTTAAATGTGATGGGTTTATTGTGATTTCATATAATAAATCTTCAATGCTAAAATTTTGAATATCTAAGTTATTTTCATTAAAATAAATTGACAAATTAATTAAAAAAACTGGATTATGATAATAATTTTTAAAATCTAAAGAAATTTGATCGTATACATTTTCAGAAAAGTAAGAGTTAACAATATTTTCTACAAATTCATTTTTTAAATTTACTTTGAATTCTATGCATCTTGATTTTAAAGTTTCTAAGACGGTTTTATTTGAATTATGTGTTAAAATAAAAGAAAAATTGTTATTTGGCTCTTCTAGAGATTTTAACAATGCATTTACAGAATTTACATTAAGCAGATCTGCATCCTCAATTAATACAAATCGTGTTTTATTATTAAATGATGAACTATTTTGAAATTTAATCATTTCTCTTATCTGGCCTATATCAATATTTTTTTTATCCTTTTTTTTATGAATTTTAAAAACATTGGGATGTGCATTACTTTCAAGTAATTTAAAAGATTTATTACTAGGATTAATTTGGAGTTTTTTTAGATCATATTCAAACGGCTCGTTTTTAGACAGAATATAATTTAGAAGGTGTTTGGATAATACTCCTTTCCCTATTCCTTGTGTCCCACTTAATAATAATTTATTTGGAAGTCTATTTGAATTATGTAAGTTAATTAAATCATTCAAAACATCGCCTAAGCCTATTAGTGTATTTGACATTTAATTATTTTGCTATTTTTTTAAATTCTTTGATAATTCTATTTAAATTTTCAGCAGGTGTCGAATTATTCGAATCTAATAAAACATATTTTTTTTTATTTTTTGATAATTTAAGAAAACCTTTTTGAACTTTATTGTAAAAGTTAATTTTAAAATTATCATATCTATTGTTATTTGATCTTATTTTTAGTCTGTTATTCATATTCTTGTTATTTACAGTACATAAAAAGGTAAGATCTGGTTTAAATTTACCAATAATATAGGAATTTAAATTTTTTATTATATTCAAATTTAAACCCATACCGTAATGCTGGTAAGCTATAGTAGAATCTGAAAACCTATCTATTAAGATTATTTTTTTTTGGTAATTTTTGTAAATAATTTTTGAAACGTTTTCAGATCTAGAGGCTAAGATTAACAGTAAATCAGTTTTTTTATCTAATTTATTGCTCTCTGATAACATTATTTTTCTTAATTTTTCTGAAAATTTTGTACCCCCAGGTTCTCTTATTTTTATAAATTGATATTTATTTTTTTTTAAAAATTTTGAAAAATTATTAATATTTGTTGATTTTCCTGAGGCTTCTATTCCTTCAAAAATAATTACAGGGTATTTTTTTTTATACATCGCCCCATATTAAAAAATTTATTGAGCTTAAGATACGGGAAATTATATTTTGTTTTTGAACACTTTCTGATGCAAATAAATCATAATTACCAACTACCTCATCTTTGTAAGTAATTTTCATTTTTCCAATGACATCATTTTTTTCTATTGGTGCTTCCAGAGGTCCTTCATAATTAACTGTTACTTTTAGATATTTTTTTTTTGCTTTAGGAATTGTTTTATAGATGTCTGATGAAATATATGCTTTAACTTTTTTTTGTTTACCTTGCCATACATCTAACTCTGATATTACATCGTTTTTTTTGCCAATTAAAATTGTATCAAATTTTGTTAATCCCCAAGTCAACAACTTTGCGGATTGCCTAGATCTATCATTTTTTGAATTAAAGCCACTTCCAACTGCAATTAATCTTCTGTTCTTTTTTTTTATTGAGGATGCTAATGAATATTTTTCAACTGCAAGATAACCAGTTTTAATTCCATCAGCTCCCATATTTTTATACAATAAAGGATTTCTATTTCCTTGAGTAATAGGATCACCACCGGTTCTATCCCATGTAAATTCTTTTTCTTTGTAGTAATGATAATATTCTGGGTAATTTTTGATTAAGTAATTAGACATTATTAAAATATCTCGAACTGTAGAGTAATTATTTGGGTCATTGATACCTGATGAATTTGAAAAGTTAGTATTTTCCATCCCTATCTCAAGCGCCTTTTCAGTCATTAATACTGCAAATTCCTCCTCTGTACCTGCGATACCCTCTGCCAATGCAATGCAGGCATCATTACCTGATGCAACTATTATACCTCTTAAAAGATTTTCAACTGATACTTCATCTCCAACCATTATAAACATAGACGAATATCCTGCTGTAGATAGCCTCCAAGCATTTTCAGATACTATAAATTTTTCATCTAGTGTAAGTTCTCCTTTTTTAATTAAATCAAAAGCAATAATTGAAGTCATAATTTTTGTCATAGATGCAGGATATATTGAAAGGTCTGCATCCTTTTCATAAAGAATTTCACCAGATAAATAATCTTGTAGTATTGCAGTTTTAGCATTTACGCTAATTATTGCATTTGATTTGGATGAAAATAAAATTAAAGAAAATAAAATTAAAATAAGTTTTATTGAATTTTGCATTTTATAATTTAATTATATCTATATTATCAAAGTCCATTAGATTTATTTTATCGAACTCAATTTTAATAGACTTTATATTATCAAAGGGTCCTTTATAAACCCTATAAACATTATTATTTATCTTATCTATTGAAATATTACTTAAGTTGTACTCATCAATTAATCTTTTTTTAAGAATTAAAGCCGAATCTTCAAAATATAAGTCTGCAAATTTAATGATATAATTAAACTCCTTCTTTTTTAATTTTAATTTATTTGTTTTTTTTATTTTATTTGTTTCATCACCCAAATTTTCAATAGTAATGCCATCTACAGGAGCTTTATCTGCTACTTTTTTCTCTTCTTTAAATGTTTTAGCTTTCTTTGCAACAAATGCACCACTGGTATTTATTGTTTGAACGGCAATATAAGGCTCTGATAGATCAATTTCTAATTCTTCTGCTATTCTTTTAGATATGACAGCATTATAAAAAAAAGGATATTTAGATTTTTTACCTATTTTAGCTAAAATATATTTTCCATTTAATAAATTTGTTACTTTTACTGGAGTATCATATTTCAATTTATTATTAAAAATTATAAGCGATCTTTCATCTATTTTTTTATTAACAATTTTATTTTTATAAAGTTGCTCATCATAAATTAAGGCAAAACCTTTGTTTGAAAAGTTTTCAAAATTACTGTTATATTCTAAATTAGTATACCTTTGTTCACATGCAAATAAAAAAGTTAAAAGAAGTATAAGAGGAATTTTATAATTCATCTTTGAATTTATCTCTTAAGGTACAAACAGCTAATGCAAATCTTAATGACCTGTTCCATTTTAATATTAAATCATAATTATCAAAAACTATATAAGCGGGTGAAAACTTTTTTGCGTTTTCAACAATATCAACATCAGGTGTAATAATTGCTGAATTAAGATTATTAAATTGTTTTAAATGATCACTATTTTCTATGTACTTTGAAAAATACTTTACTTTTCTTTTATTATTTAGTTTTTTGGCTGAAGTATTTAAAAATTCTAGTGGGATATCATCTTTTAAATTTATTTTATAAAAACATGGGATATCATTATTCCACCCTAAATTTTTTATATAATTAGCAGCTGATGCAAATGAGTCTTCAATATTTTTTAGATCAATTTTTTTATCATTGTTATAATCAATTGCGTGGTTAGTAATTGTTGATGGCATAAATTGAAAATTTCCAAAAGCTCCAGCCCAAGATCCAAATAAAGTGTCAGGATCAATTATATTTGCATCAACTAATTTTAATAAAGTAATGAGTTCAGATGTAAAAAATTTGCTACGTCTTTTATCAAAACTTAGTGTAGCTAACGAAGAAACAATATCCATTTTTCCAAGATATGTACCAAAATTAGTTTCTATACCCATCAATGCTAATAAAAGATTTTTATCAACTAAAAACTCGTTAGATACAATTTCAATTAATTTTTGATTTGAATTATAAAGATTTCTGCCCTTAGCAACTTTTTTTTGAGATGTTCGTTTTGATATATAAGTATAAGTATCCTCATAAAATTCAGGTTGATATCTGTCATATTTAATTACATCAGGAAGAAATCTTGAATTATCTATTACTCTATTTAGTGTTTTTATACTAATACCTTCATCTAGAGCCTTTTTTTTAAAGTCAATTTTCCAATTTTCAAAATCTGAGGCAGATAAAAATTTAAAGCTAAATAAAAAAAAGATTATATTTATTATAAATACTTTAGTTATTTTCATATAAATCTCTAAGATAAATGAATACAGCAATCCATATTAAAATAAAACTAACTAACTGGTTAATATTGAAAGGCTCATTGAACAAAAAATACCCTAAAATAAATTGTAATGTGGGTGTAATATAAAAAATCATACCTGTAGGTCCAAGACCACACAATTCTACACCTCTTACATATAAAAATAATGGAATCACTGTCATTGGGCCTGCCATCATAAGAATTAACATCAAAATAGGATTTGATAGTGAGAAGTCATTAACGTTATTTTGAGTAATAAAATAAAAAACTATTAGTATAAAAGGCAAGATAAATAAACTTTCTATAAATAAACCAATATCTGTTGATACTGATATTTTTTTTCTGAGTAAGTTGTAAAAACCCCAACTTAAAGCAACTGATATTCCAACCCATGGTATAGATTTAAAGTCAATCAGAAAGATATAAACTATTGAAACTAAAACTAACGAAATAGAAACAAATCTTTTCTTATTTAATTTTTCTTTAAAAAAAAAATATCCTAAAAAAACACTTAATATCGGCATGATAAAATATCCAAAACTTGCATTAATAACTTGATTGGATGAAACTGCATAAATCCAAACTGCCCAATTTAAAAATATTAATACCCCAGATAAAAATAGAATAAATAATTGTTTTTTATTAGATATAATTTCCTTAAAAATCTTCCATTTTGAAAAAATAATTGTTGTTACTAAAAGTGTAACTGCAGTCCACAAACTTCTATGCACAACAACTTCTATATGACCTGCAAAAGAAATATACTTAAAATATAAAACACCAAAAAAGCCCCACCAGAAAGATCCAACTGCACTTAAGAACAAACCTTGGTTAAAACTTTTTTTATCCATAATGAAATTATTATTAAAAAGATTTTGATTAATATCTTATCTATTTTATTGTTGAAATATATATTAATACTTATAAAACCTAGCTCACGGAGAGATGGCTGAGCGGTTGAAAGCACCGGTCTTGAAAACCGGCAAAGGGGCAACTCTTTCCTGGGTTCGAATCCCAGTCTCTCCGCCATTAATATTTTTCTTTAAATTCTCGCAATTTTATTATGACTTTGGATAAATTTTGGTTATCTTTTGACTCAGAAATTTTAATTAATTCTTCATCACCAAGGTTAATTAATTTATTCAAATCTTCTAATTCTTCTAAATTTAAATTTTCAACAATTTCATTTACGAACTTATAAACAAATAAGTCCATTTCTTTAGTGCCTCTATACTGAGCTCTATATTTTATTTTATTAATAAGATTTTGCCTGTTTGAATCCATATAATATAGATTTATATATACTTTATGCAGGATTATGAATATTTTTTATCAAAAATTAGTAGCATTAAAGGGATAGGTAAAAAAACAACACAATTATTTTTAAAAAAAAAAATATTAAATATTTTTGATCTATTATGGCACGCACCTATTTCAAAAATAGAAACTTCAAAAACAGTAAACATTGATCAATTACAAATAGGCAAAACTCAATCAATACAACTAGTCCCGAAAAAGTATAATTTTCCTAGAATAAGAAATTTGCCCAATAGGGTTAACTGTTTATCTTCTGAAAAGAAAATAGATTGTATTTTCTTTAATAGTTTTGAAGGCTACATAAAAAAAATACTTCCTCTGGATCAAGAAATAATTATTTATGGAAAAGTAGGTTTTTATAAGGGTAAATATCAAATAACTAATCCAAAATTAGTGTCAGAGACAGAGGATGGAAATATAAAAGATATAAATACTTATAGTCTGACGGAAGGACTCACAGCTTCAAAATATAATAAAACTATTGAAATCATATTTAAAAATATGCCTGTACTTAAAGAATGGCATAACGCAGAAATTTTAAACTATTTCAATAATGTAAGTTGGGATCAATCCATTAGAAAGATTCATAGTGAGGAAATTGAAAATCTTCAGAATTCAGATTACCTAAGAAGATTAATTTTTGATGAAATTATCTCAAACTTTTTAATCTCATCTGAAATAAGAAAAAAAATTAAGAAAATAAAAAAAAAAGAAAAGATTTTTGATCCAAATATTTGTCAGAAATATTTAAAAAAATTCAAATTTATACTTACAAATGATCAAATAAAGGCAATGAAAGAAATAAATAATGACCTCAAATCAAAACAAAGAATGTTTAGGCTACTTCAAGGTGATGTAGGATCAGGAAAAACAATAATTGCACTAATTGCTGCGTTGAATGTTATAAAATCAGGTTTTCAAGTAGCTTTGATGGTTCCTACTGAAATACTAGCTAAACAACACTATAATTTTGCATCAGATTTATTTGGAAAAGATATATCAATAGAACTATTAACAGGAAAAACAGAATATAAACAAAAAAAAAGTACATTAGAAAATATAAAACAAAATAAAATAAAATTGATCATTGGCACACATGCCCTTTTTCAAAAAAAGGTAGATTATAAAAATCTTGGTTTAATTATTATCGATGAACAACATAAATTTGGTGTAAGACAAAGAAAAGAATTGTCCGACAAAGGTGGCAATAATTGCGATGTACTTGTCATGTCTGCAACCCCAATACCTCGTACTATGATAATGACAATCTATGGAGATATGGATGTTACTTTAATTAAAGAAAAACCAAAAAATAGAAAAGCAATAACCACTTATAGTAAATTAGAAACAAAAGTAGATGAAATTATAAAATTTTGTAAAAAAGAAATTTCCTCTGGTAATCAGATATTTTGGGTTTGCCCACTTATTGAAAAATCACAGAAACTTGATCATCAGTCTGCTGTTGAAAAGAGTAAATTTTTAGAAAAATATTTTAAAAACAAAATTGGCCTAATTCATGGATCAATGGAAAAAGATGAAAAAAATAAAGTTCTTGATGATTTTTTAAATAAAAAAATTGATGTGTTGGTGTCAACAACTGTTATTGAAGTAGGAATTGATTTCCCAAATGCAAATGTAATCATCATTGAAAATGCAAATAAATATGGGTTATCACAATTGCATCAACTCAGAGGCAGAGTTGGAAGAGGTGACAAACAAAGTACATGTATTTTAATGTTTAAGTCAAATTTAAGTGAAAATGCAAAAAAAAGAATAAATATTTTAAAAAGCTCAAATGATGGTTTTGAAATTTCAGAACAAGATATGGTTTTAAGAGGTTATGGAGATGTATTAGGATTTAAACAAAGTGGTTTAAAAAAATTTAAGTTGGCAGATCCTATTTTACATAAAGATCTTTTTATATTAGCAGAAAAAGAGGTTAAAAAAATTGAGCTAAAAGATAAACAGATTGGTGAGTATTATAAATTACTTAAACTGTATGATCGTGCTTCAATCTTAAATGATATTATTTAGCTTGAGGGTTTGAGGTACCTGCAGACACAATAAACTTAGACGCCTCCTCAAAACTCATATCTAAATATAAAACCTCTTCTTTTGGAAACATTAGTAAAAATCCACTGGTTGGATTTGGCGTTGTTGGAACAAATACATTAACAAGATTTTTGTTTGTTTTTTTTGAAATTTCTCCTTCATTGTCTTTAGTTGCAAATCCAACTGCCCAGCTTCCTTTTCTAGGATACTCAATTAAAACCACACTTTTTCTATCTCCCTTTTTAGGAGCTAACGACTCTGTCATCTGTCCTATTGCTGAATAAATAGTTCGAAGAATAGGAATTCTTTTAAATAAATCGTTTACGAATTGTAAAATTTTTTTTCCTATAAATGATAAAGATAAACTTCCAACTAAGGTTATAAAAATAATTGCAAGAACTATTTCAAGACCTGGGATAGCAAATGGCAAATATGTATTTGGGTTTAGCTCATAAGGTATTAGCTTAGAAGAAACAGAGATAAAAAATTTTGTTAAATAGAGTGTAATACCAATTGGAATTAATACGACTATTCCTGTGATAAAATAATTTCTTAATTTAGCAAATAAAGATATGCTTTTTCTTTTAAATTTTGCCATATTTTAATTATAACTTGAGTAAATTACAAATGATACTGCAAGAACAAATAAGAAAACTAAAATCTTGTTATTTAAAATCATATAGTTGTTTATTAGTTACATGTAATATAATTGTGAGTAAAAGTGAATAGAAGAAATTTCATATATTTAATGGGGTGTGGATGTGCATCTTTTGGTCTTCACGCCTGTACAAGTGTTCCAATAACAGAAAGAAAACAGTTAAGACTTATACCTGAGGCAAAACTTAATGCTCAAGCAGAACAATTATACGAAAAAGTGAAAGAAAAAGAAAAGCTTAGCAAAGATATTACAACTTTAAATAAAATAAAAAATATTGGCTCAAAAATTGAAAATTCAATAACTGAATATTTTGCAAGAAGTAATCAACCGGATCCAACAGCTAATTTTAGATGGGAGTATATTTTAATAGAAAACAAAAAAGTAAAAAACGCATGGTGTATGCCTGGTGGAAAAATTGCGGTTTATACAGGTATGCTTGATATTACAAAAAATGATAATGGATTAGCTGCTGTAATGGGTCATGAAATAGCTCATGCTGTAGCAAAACACTCAGTTGAAAGAGCAAGTAGAGGAACGTTATTAAATGTGGGTACAAAAATTTTAGATATTGCAACTAAAGGTGCTGTATCTAATGTAAATAGAACAACTGGGATGGATACAGTTGGTTTGTTATCTCAAATTGGAATTATGAATCCTTTTAATAGAAAACAAGAGAGTGAAGCTGATTACTTAGGTTTAATATTTGCGTCATTATCTGGCTATGACATAAGAGAGACAGTAAAAATTTGGGAGAGAATGCGAGAAGCTAATAAAGGTAAGGAACCACCGGAATTCATGAGTACGCATCCTTCCTCAACCAATAGAATAAATAACATCACCTCTTGGATAAATGAGGTAACTTTAGAATATCCACCAATTTCTTAAAATTGGTGAGCCGTGATGGACTCGAACCATCGACCCATTCCTTAAAAGGGAATTGCTCTACCAACTGAGCTAACGGCCCAACGGGGGTCCTTATATTGATTTTTATCCATTTATCAATGGATAATTTTTACAGAATGTTAATATACTTATCGTGAAATTCTTCAAAAGTTCCATTTTTAATATTTTTTCTAATCTCACTCATCAACTCCTGATAAAAGTTAATATTATTTAAAGTTAACAGCATAGATGCTAACATTTCATTAGTATTAAATAAGTGATTCAAATAATTTTTTGAGTATTTATTTAAGTCAAATTTAGAAACATTTAAATCTAGAGGCGAATTATCGTTTTGATATTTTGCATTTCTTATTTGTACTCTTCCATTCCATGTGAATGCCAAACCAGTTCTGCCAGATCGTGTTGGTAATACACAATCAAACATATCAATACCTCTTTTAACTGCGCCAATAATGTCTGAGGGAGTACCAACGCCCATAAGATATCTAGGTTTATCTTTTGGTAAATAATCTTTAACTCCATCCAATACATCAAACATTTCTTTCTGAGTTTCTCCAACCGCTAAACCACCCATCGCATAACCATCAAAATCAATATCTATAAGTTGCTCTAGTGATTTTAATCTTAAGTCATTAAACAGACCGCCTTGAACTATTCCAAATAAACCTTTGTGAGGATTGTCGCCAAATGCATTTTTTGATCTTTTTGCCCAATACATAGATAAATCCATTGATTTTTTAATTTTCTCAAAATCATCAGTTTTTTTTGGACATTCATCCATTACCATTACTATGTCTGAGTTGAGGCCCTTTTGAACTCTAATACTCTCCTCAGGACTTAAAATAAACTTATTACCATCAATATGAGATTGAAAAATAGCACCCTTCTCTCTGTCGATTTTATTAAATTTTGATAATGACATTACTTGAAATCCACCAGAGTCAGTTAATATAGGAAGGTTGCAATTCATAAATTCATGCAAACCTCCAACACTTGAAATTCTATCAACACCTGGTCTTAACATTAGGTGATAAGTGTTTCCCAATATTATTTCGCTTCCAGTTTGAACTACATCTTTTATGAATGCGCCTTTTACAGTCGCCTGTGTACCAACAGGCATAAAAGCAGGTGTATTAATATTACCTCTATGGGTTTCAATAACTCCTACTCGTGAATGGTTTTCAGTATGATTAACATTAAAATTAAATTTTTTTAATGCCATTCATTTTTATTCAGACTTAAAACTAATTATTTTATCTGGTTCAGAAACTGATCCATTAGGACCATCACCTTTTTTAATTTTATCTACAAACTCCATTCCTTCAATAACTTTACCAAAGACTGTATAGTTTCTATCTAAATAAGAGGCTGACTCAAAACAAATAAAAAATTGACTATTAGCGCTGTTTGGATCAGAAGATCTTGCCATAGATACAGTGCCACGTTCATGGGGCAAATCATTAAATTCTTGTTTTAAATCAGGTAAGTCAGATCCGCCCATTCCTGCTCTTTGCAGATTAAAATCGGATGATGAGGAATTTCCAAATTTTACATCTCCTGTTTGAGCCATAAAGCCATCAATAACTCTATGAAATACTACATTATCATATTTACCACTGTTAGCTAACTCAGTAATTCTTTTTACATGATTAGGGGCAACATCTGGAAACATTTCTATTTTAACATCTCCATCTTTTAATTTTAAAATCATTATATTCTCCTTTGCATTTAGTTTTGAAGTTAAAGTTAATAAAATAAAAAATAATATATTTATATATTTAAGCATATCTCTCCTTTAAAGATTTGATTGTACTCTTAGTTGTAAATTTTTTTAAATCTCCATTATGTTGAGCAATTTCTTTTACAAATCTTGAGGAAATAATTTGATTTTCAACATCAGACATTAAAAATATTGTTTCTATTTTATTGTAAAGTTTTCTATTCATTCCAGCTAATTGAAACTCATATTCAAAATCTGAAACAGCTCTAAGACCTCTTAGAATAATATTTGATTTATATTTTTTGCACAAATCTGTTGTTAGTGAATTAAATGTAATAACATCGATATTTTTTTTGGTAAATTTAAGATCAGAGAACAAAGCTTTCTTAACGATATCTACTCTCTCATCGATTGGAAATAAAAAATTTTTTTGGTTTCCATCTGAAATTGCTACAACCACTTTGTCTACAAATTTTAAAGCTTTTTTAATTACATCTATATGACCAAAGGTTATAGGATCAAAAGTACCAGGATATATTGCAATATTTTTCATTAAATTAAATTATCATCTAATTTAATAGCCGAAACTACTTTTTCATCTCCAGAAAGTTTAATAATTCTAACTCCTTGAGTGTTTCTTCCTGCTACTCTTATCTCTTTAACAGTAGTTCTGATAACTCTACCTTTGTCAGTTGATATTAATATTTGATCACCCTCAAAAACTGGGAAAGATGATGATACATTTCCATTTCTTGATGAGTTGACAATACCAATTATACCTTTTCCACCTCTATTAGTTACTCGAAAATCATAATGGGAAGTTCTTTTTCCATAACCATTCTCTGTAATTGAGAGTATAAATTTTTCTTTAGCCTTTACCTCAGATGATCCATCTTTTGAAGATTTTTTTGGAATTTTTTGATCATGATCAATTATAGATAATGATACAATTGCATCTTTGTCAGATAAATTTATACCTTTAATGCCTTTAGATGATCTACCTTTAAATACTCTTAATTTTTTAGACTCAAATCTGATGCATTTTCCAAACTTTGTACTTAGAATGATGTCTTGATCATCTTTACAAATTTTTACACCAATAATTTTGTCATCACTATCTAATTTCATAGCAATTTTACCTGATTGATTAATAGAACTAAAATCCTCTAAATTATTTTTTCTAATTTTTCCTTTGGCTGTAGCAAAAATAATATGCATTCCTTTTGTATCAACATTTTCATCAGGAAAAGGCATAATTGAGCTAATAGATTGGTGATTTTTAAGTGGTAGAATGTTGAATAAAGATTTACCTTTTGATGATGCAGATCCTTCAGGTATCTTCCAAGCTTTAATTTTGTATGCCAATCCCTCTGTAGAGAAAAATAGAACTGAAGTATGTGTATTGACTGATAAGGTTTGAACTACTGAGTCTTCATCTCTAGTTTTAATACCTGTTTTTCCTTTTCCACCTCTTTTTTGTTGTTTTACATTACTTAATGCACCACGTTTAATATATCCTTGTAACGTAATTGTAATGATTACAGCCTCTTTTTGAATAGTTTCTTCAATATCATAATTTAATACAGCATCAATTATTTGTGTTCTTCTTGGTTCAGAAAATTTATCTTTGATTTGTTGCAAGTCAGCACTAATAACTTTTAGTAACTCTGCTTTAGAATTAATAATTTTTTTATATTGAGTTATTAATTCAGCTAATTTTTTTATTTCTACTTCAATTTCGTTTATTCCTAAAGCGGTAAGTTTCTGTAATCTTAACTCAAGAATAGATACAACTTGCTCATTAGATAAACTATAAGTTCCTTTATAATTTTTATTATCAACTAATTTAATCAATTTTGCTGACTTGTTTATCTTCCACTTTGTTTTTAATAGAGAATTCTTAGCCTCTTCAGGATTTTTGGATTGTCTTATAATTTTTATTACTTTATCTATATTTTCAACACTGACCGATAATCCGATTAAAATATGAACACGATCTTCTGCTTTTTTTAGATCATATTTAGTTTTTTTTATTACTACATCTTCTCTAAATTTTAAAAAATTTTCTAAAAAATCTTTTAAATTACAAGTCTTTGGTTTGTTATCTACAATAGCTAAAGTATTGAAACCAAATGAACTTTCAATGGATGTATATTTATATAATTGTCTTTTAATTGTTTCTGGTTCAACACTTGATCTTAAATCAATTGCAACTCTAATTCCTTCTCTATTAGACTCATCTCTTATATCTCTAATTCCTTCAATTTTTTTTTCTCTTACTAATTCAGCTATTCTCTCATTTAAAACAGATTTGTTTACTTGATAAGGTATGGAGGTTATTACTAATCTTTCTCTACCCCCTTTAGCTTGCTCAATCTTAATATCGCCTCTGATTTTAAAAGAACCTCTCCCAGATTTATAACCTTGTTTAATAATATCTTTGCCAATAATAATACCCCCAGTTGGAAAATCTGGACCAGGGACATGTTTCATCAATTCACCTAATTTTATGTCCTTATTTTTGATTAAAGCTAAAGTAGCATCTACAACTTCACCTAAATTATGAGGAGGTATACTTGTTGCCATACCGACAGCAATTCCTCCTGCTCCATTAACTAATAAATTTGGATACTGTGCGGGAAGGACATCTGGTTCTTGTTCTGTTTCATCATAATTACTTTTGAATGAAACTGTATCTTTTTCAATATCGTCTAATAAAAATTGAGCTATTTTTGCTAATCTTGTTTCTGTATATCTCATAGCAGCTGGTGGATCACCATCAATAGAACCAAAGTTTCCTTGACCATCAATTAATGGAAGGCTCATTGAAAAATCTTGAACCATTCTAACTAAAGCGTCATATACGGCTTGATCACCATGCGGATGATATTTACCAATTACATCTCCGACTATCCTTGCAGATTTTCTAAATTGTTTTGACCAATCAAAACCTCCCTTATGCATTGCATACAAAATTCTTCTATGTACTGGTTTTAAACCATCTCTTACATCAGGTAGAGCTCTACTTATTATAACGCTCATTGCGTAAGACAAGTATGACGAACTCATTTCATCATACATTGAAATTGGTTTGATATTTAAATCTTTAGGTGCCTCGTTTTTTTGCATAAAAACTAGAATGGAATATCATCGTCCATATCATTTTGAGCAATGCTATTGTCATCAAAATTTTGTTTATTATCTTGAGAAGGAATTGAATTTTGATTTCCACCACCTAACATTGTCAAAGAAGAATTATAACCTTGTATTAAAATTTCTGTCGAATACTTATCTTGACCAGACTGTTCATCTTTCCATTTTCTTGTTGAAAGTTGTCCTTCAACGTATACTTGTGCGCCTTTTTTGAGATACTGCTGAACGACATTAACTAATCCCTCATTAAATACAACCACTCTATGCCATTCTGTTTTCTCTTTTTTTTCTCCTGTGTTTTTGTCTTTCCAGGATTGGCTAGTAGCTATGCTTAATCTTGCAACACTTTTGCCATTTACCATTTGTTTCACTTCTGGATCTGCGCCTAATCGACCGATTAAAAGTACTTTATTTAAACTACCTGCCATAATATTTTATATCTGATATGTTTATTTATATCACTTATTAAGTTGAATATTAATTTTATTAATCTAAAGCAACAAAAATTATGCTTAAAAAGATAGTTATTAAGGGTGCAAAAGAGCACAATTTAAAGAACATCTCGCTAGAGATTCCAAAAGATAAATTTGTTGTTATTACTGGTCTGTCTGGTTCTGGAAAATCATCTCTAGCATTTGATACTATATATGCTGAAGGTCAAAGAAGGTATGTAGAAAGCTTATCTGCATATGCAAGACAGTTTTTAGATAAAATGAAAAAACCAAATGTCGACTTGATAGAAGGATTAAGTCCAGCCATTTCAATTGAACAAAAAAATACATCAAAAAATCCACGATCAACCGTTGCAACTGTAACTGAGATTTATGATTATATGAGAGTGCTTTATGCAAGAGCTGGCGTGCCCTATTCACCATTTACTGGTAAACCAATTACATCTCAAACTATAAGCCAAATTGTTGATAAAATTAAAGAACTGCCAAAAAAATCTACAATCTTCTTATATGCTCCAGTCGTTAGAGGTCGTAAGGGTGAGTATAAAAAAGATATTTTAAATTATAAAAAAAGAGGTTTTAGAAAAATTAAAATAGACGACCAGCTTTATGAAATTGATAATGTACCAGAATTAAATAAAAAAGTTAAACATGATATATCTATACTAGTAGATAGAATTGTTATTAATTCATCACTTGGAAATCGATTAGCTGAAAGTGTAGAAACTGCAGTTAATTTAGCAAATGGTTTACTGTTTGTTGAATATGAAAACGAAACATTACCAAAAAAATACCGAAAAGTAGAAAAACTAATTTTTTCTACAAAATTCGCTTGTCCAGAAAGTGGATTTACCATTGAAGAAATTGAGCCTAGACTTTTTTCATTTAATAGTCCCTACGGTGCTTGTGAAGAGTGTGAAGGTATTGGTGTAAAACTTAATGTAGATCCAAAATTAGTGGTTCCTAATGAAAAAAAAAGTATTGCAGATGGAGCAATTGAACCTTGGTCAAAATCTTCATCTATGTATTACGCGCAAACTTTAGCATCTTTAGCAAAACATTATGGGTTTTCACTTGATGAAAAATGGTCAAAACTTTCAAAAAAAATAAAAGATGTAATCCTTTTTGGATCTGATGATGAGGAGATAAAATTTACTTATGATGATGGTTATGAAAAATATTCTCACAAGAAAACTTTTGAAGGTGTTGTTAATAATTTAGAGAGAAGATATTTAGAGACTGATAGTGATTGGAAAAGAGAGGAAATAGCTCAATATCAATCTGATACAAAATGTGAAAGATGCAATGGCCAGCGGTTAAAAGATGAGGCTTTATGTGTCAAAATTAACGAACTTAACATTAGCGAAGTAACAGAAAAATCAATTTACGATGCAAAAGAATGGTTTAGATCTTTAAATAACAATCTAGATAAAAGACAATTAAAAATTGCACAGCACATATTAAAAGAAATAAATGAAAGGTTAGATTTTTTATTAAACGTTGGTCTTGATTATTTAACACTTTCAAGAGAGTCTGGAACTCTATCAGGTGGTGAAGCTCAAAGAATTAGACTAGCGTCTCAAATTGGTTCAGGACTTACAGGAGTTTTATATGTTCTAGATGAACCATCAATTGGATTGCACCAAAAAGACAATGTTAAATTAATTGATGCTTTAAAAAGATTAAGAGATCTTGGTAACACTGTAATTGTTGTTGAACACGATACTGAAACAATGGAAAACGCAGACCATATAATTGATCTTGGGCCAGAAGCTGGGAATAAAGGTGGTCAAGTAGTTGCTCAAGGTTGTTATGAAGAAATTTTAAAAAATAACGATAGTATTACTGGAAGATATTTATCAAATAAAAGCTTTATACCAATTCCAAAAAATAGAAGACTTGCAAAAAATGGAAGATTTTTAGAAATCAATGGTGCAAGTGGTAATAACTTAAATAATGTTAATCTTAAAATTCCATTAGGTAGTTTTACTTGTGTTACAGGGGTATCAGGAAGTGGTAAATCAACTTTAGTTCTTCAAACTCTTTACAACGCTTTAAACCTTACACTAAATAATAATAAGTCTAGAAAAATTCCTCAACCTTTTAGAGGTTTTAAAGGTATTGAGTTAATTGATAAAGTTATCGATATTGATCAATCTCCAATTGGACGAACACCAAGGTCAAATCCTGCAACATATACTGGTGCATTTGGGCCAATAAGAGACTGGTTCACAAACTTACCAGAGTCTAAAAGTCGTGGTTACAAACCAGGTCGTTTCTCTTTTAACGTTAAAGGTGGAAGGTGTGAGGCTTGTGAAGGTGATGGAGTAATCACATATGAGATGCATTTTTTACCTGACGTATATATTACTTGTGATGATTGTAAGGGAACAAGATATAATAGAGAAACCTTAGAGATTAAATTTAAAGATAAGAGTATTGCTGATGTGTTGAATATGACAGTTGATGAAGGTTGTGAGTATTTTGAGAATATATCAAATATTAAAACAAAACTTCTAACACTTAAGAAAGTTGGACTTGGGTATATAAAAATTGGACAACAAGCAACCACTCTATCTGGAGGTGAAGCGCAAAGAATTAAATTAGCAAAAGAATTATCAAAGAGATCTACTGGAAGAACGATGTATATTTTGGATGAACCTACAACTGGTTTACATCAACATGATATTAAGAAACTATTAGAAATTCTACATACATTTGTTGCTACAGGAAATAGTGTAGTAGTAATTGAACATAATCTAGATGTAATTAAAACTGCTGATTATATTATTGATATGGGTCCAGAGGGAGGTGTTAAGGGAGGAAATATTATTGCTGAGGGGAAACCCGAAGATGTGGCAAAAGTTGACGGTAGTTACACAGGAAAATTCCTAAAACCTCTTTTAAATACAAAATTTAAAAAAACTGCTTAATATTGTAAAAAAAACATTGTATAATTAA
>LUMC01000300.1_pt1 | contig 23374 bp, 21 predicted proteins | sample 729671 | NCBI WGS metagenome assembly LUMC01 (sample SAMN03860273, study PRJNA289734) | marine metagenome | biome: seawater column; feature: ocean; material: water; isolation source: Red Sea water column Station 91 - depth 10m | place: Saudi Arabia: Red Sea | collected 2011-10-15 | depth 10 m | reverse complement strand
CAACTGCTGGTGAAGAAGCATTATCTCCATTCAAAATCGCGAAAGCATATTCTGGTAACCAGAACAATTCAACTCCAAAAGGTGCTTCAACAGCTTCTTTAGAGGGAACACCTGGTAAGAGATTATCAATCCAGATCTTGAAACAACCGGTTGAAGCGAAGTCTAGAAAATTATCAGCTAGATGGACGTTTGAAGCGGCTCAAGATGCTCAAGCACAGCAAGGTATCGATGTAGAAGCAGAAATCATGGCGGCATTAGCTCAAGAGATTACTGCTGAGATCGACCAAGAGATCATTGGATCATTAAGAACATTGGCAGGATCTGCCGCTGAGACTTTTGACCAAGCGGCTGTGTCAGGTACTGCAACATTCGTTGGTGATGAACACGCGGCATTAGCTGTGTTAATCAACAGAGTTGCTAACCAAATCGCAACAAGAACAAGAAGAGGAGCTGGAAACTACGCAGTAGTATCTCCAACTGCTTTAACAGTTCTTCAATCTGCAACAACTTCAGCTTTTGCAAGATCAACTGAAGGTACATTTGAAGCACCTACTAACACTAAATTTGTTGGTACATTAAACGCTTCAATGAGAGTATACGTAGACGCATACGCGGCTGACGGTACTTCAGTACTAGTTGGTTACAAAGGAGCAAGTGAGGCAGACGCACCAGCGTTCTATTGTCCTTACATTCCTTTAATGTCAAGTGGCGTTGTTCTTGATCCACGAACCGGTAGTAGGCTTCTTAACAAGATACGGATATGTAGAGTTAACAAACACTGCATCTTCACTTGGTAACGCGGCTGACTACGTTGGATTAGTAGCAATCACATCAGGAAACTTAAAATTCAAGTAAGCCAAGGCTTACCAATTTTCGAAAAAAGGCGGCTTTATGTCGCCTTTTTTTGTGGCGGTACTTCCGTGTTTTAAATAACATGATGCATTACACGTTCCATCACATACCAAAGACCGGTGGAAGTTCCTTGAGAATACGTCTCGAGGATCGGGCAGACAAGAAACAAATCAGCAAACTCGACTATGCGGTTGGACACAACACCACGCATCGCTCACCAGGAACACATTTTGTCTGGCTAAGACACCCGCTGGACAGAGACATCTCACAATACAACTATGATATGACTAAAGGCGACATAAAAGATGCCACTTTTCAACAGCACTGCCGTAATCTTTTGGGAAATTTCACAGTGTTATGGTTGCATAAAAATTATCTGTGCTTGAACACAGAAGAACCAATTGAAACAAAATACAAGATAGTCAGAAATTGTCTTCAAAATAGATTCGAAAAAGTCTTTTCATATCTACACTACGAGGACAGCTGGAATCAAGTTGCTGATCTTCTCAAAATCGATCGGGAGCCAAGACTTAACACCAACAGAAGTTCAGTGGATTACAAGAAATACGTGTCTAAAAAAGATCTCGACAATAATTTTATGAAGTGGCACGAAACTCACAATAATTTTGATTACTTGCTTTACAAAGAGTTTTGTTAGTTCTGAACGTGTTGTAACGCAATACCGGTTTTTTGTGAAGTAGTATGTTGTTGCCGGTCTTGTCCTTCCTGATCTAGAGCTGTCCAATCGCCTTTGGCTCTACTGCAACTATTACAAATTAAATTCTTTTTGGCTTCTGTGAACGTCTTACTATAAATCAATTCTATCTCTTTCCGCAGATTGTCCCACCCCTTTTCAACTCCCTCTTCGAATACATTGCCATAGTTTGTCCTTTTTGTAGCGTCCTCACAGCAAAGCACAGCCGTACCATCTACAAGTATTTCCATCTTACGAAATATCTTGCCAAACACCATCGAACACCCCTGCACAAAATTATTCTGATCTATTTTAAATTCCGCACCGTCCATCCAGACAGCGTCGCCTGCTCCCATCCTATTCGTCATCCAGTGGTTCTTTACTTTCACACGTCCAAGCGTGATAGCTTGTAGATTCCTTGCAATAAGTTGACGTTTTTCATTATCAACTTTTTGATTTTTATGTTTTACACCAATCACCATTTTCCGACTAATCTCCGGAAAATTTTGTTTAACTTTCATCAACCTTGCTTTGGTCACTTTCCAACTGACTCCCATAAATTCTTTTATCTCTGCCTCATCGAAACCTATCACAGAAATGTGTATTTGATTAAGTAAGTGAAGATATTTTTGTATTATCTTACAATTTTTTTCTGTGAATGACACGCCGTTTGTAGTAATGTTCACCATCATCTTGTATTCGTTTGCCAACTCCAATATGTATTCGAGGTCGGGACACACAAGGGGATCAGAATATCTCCATGGAGTAATCTCGGCAGTCCATGGATTGGCCTTATATTTCTTTAACAGAGCCCCGTAATCTTCAAGCATAGCCCTAATTTGCTCTCTGGTCATTCTTACTCCGCGATACTCCTTATTCTTACTTAACCATGTGTATGGACACATGAAGCAAGCCGCGTTGCACAACTGAATAGGCTCAAAAGCTAGTTCGGTTGGGATTGGAAAATGATATGACATTATAACATTATAGTGGATAAAAAGGATCCTTAGTGCCGGATTTCTGTTTGATAAAAAAATTCAAAGTTACTCTGTTAGAATCTTCAGTGCTTTCATAACTGTGCCAGGTCTTATTATGCACACCACAAAATATCATTGTGCTGTTTGGCTTCCATGGCGCTTCTTTGACCAACGTTTTTGCGTTGTTTTCCGTGTACATCATAGTGCCACAATTCACATCTGGAGTTACGTAGGTGACACTTGACCAAATCTTAGATGCAGTCTCATCATGTATCTCGTGCTTGTATGGTTTTGGTGGTTGTACTCCAATGTATGCCGTGACGCATAGATCATTATACCACCTATGTTCTGGAAAATAGTCATTCAGCCTTTTGCTATTATTGAATATGTTTTCGGATATTTCTAATATCTGATCATACCAGTCTATGCCAAACTCCTTAAAGCGTCTTGGTTGTATTTGATTTTCGGTCTGGCCCTTGAATGTTGGCATATCTGACATCTTAATATCTAATAATTTCTCACATTGTTGTCTTAAATTCGTAAATTCGGCTTCGTCTATGTGATTTTCTGTCACTGTATGTGCCCATGGATCTGTGAGAATCTCGGATTGCAAACATTTATCTACAAAATTTTTTCCTAACATAATAATATTTATTTGATAATTATTTGTATGAACCACCGTGAAAAAATGCTTAAATGGATAGACGATCTTGGCTTGATTGTGATACACACAGAAATAAAACCTTATGGAAAAGGAACAAGACGATACATGATCGGAAGGCACATAGAAGAGCCTGTCAGATCTCATCAACTTGCAAGTGGTAAATGGCAGATGTCACAAGGCAAACAGGAATGGCTTACATCCGAACCGTTGACAGGTGTTGAACTTGAACAATGGCTGACAGAGTACAGCGAAAATAATCGATAAAGCAGTAGATATAAATTTATTCTTATGGTCATACCATTCGCAGACCAAATAGCGTAAGATTACTTAGACCACAAGTGTCTAAATAAATTACGATTCGCAAGAATCATCAACAACAAGGGAGGTCCAAACATGGATTATCTTAACAAAGTAAAAGGATGGGCAAAATCTATTGCTGATGTTGGCGTAAGTTTTATAGCATTAGGAATAGTTTTAGAAATCCTTTTCAACGGTCAAGGTATTCCGTTCTGGCCAAAGGTTTCTGTAATAGGAAACGTCCAGGGCGTTCTGCAAGGCTTTTCTGATCAAGGTTTGATTGGATTGGTAGCAGTTTGGATTTTATATCATATCTACAACAGAAAATAATATAAAAATCTAGAAATACGATAACCTCAGGGAGTGGTGTGACAGTCTATTAATTTAGATAGTTTCACGCCACTCTTTTTTTCAATAAGTATCTTTATTCATGACAAAAATTATTATTGCTGGAGACAGTTGGGGCGTACACAGTTATGAGCGTGGATATGACTACCCAGAACTAAACGGATTTAAGTTTGCCAGCAAAAAGAACTACGTGCTTTACCCAGGACCTGGATATTTTTTACAACAGTATACCAAGGAGACAGTACACACAATAGCGGACCATGGTATCAGCAACAGTGAGGCATTAGAAAAAATTGCCAACAACGACTACAAAGACGATGTCATTGTATTGTATCAAACAGGAGTGCTACGTGACATCAGTCGTGCTTATATGAAAAATCGCAAGTATTTCACTACTAACGACTGTTTCAACGACTACACGTACTATGCTAATAAATTCTATGCTTCATGTAAAGAGATCAAGTGCAAACATCTGGCTCTGATAGGAGGCTGTGTGAAGGTCGATGAACAAAAAGCAAATGGCATAGATATAATCGAGCCTAGCATAACTGAATGGTTGGACAATTCATTCGCCGACACAGTGTTTGACAAAACACACTACTGGCTAGAATCAGTTAGGCCAACTCTATATAAGAATGATGATTTTTTCAAGCAAGGCGTGATAGAATCAGGAAACAAGTTGGATTATTGGCAGGCCAATGACATGTACTACAAGGCACACCCCACGGTGGAAACAAATAAAAAAATTGCAAAAAGGATCTACGATTATCTAAAGGATAAAAATATTGTTTCGTAAGTCTTTTTCTATACATTTAATCACCCTAAAAATTTGGTAAATACTATCAGTTCAAACGTGCTTTTGCACAATGCAAAAGACTTATGCGGATAACCACCGCGTAGCCAGGAGAACTGGCATTGGACTCCTAAAAGGAGAAACAAAATGGGAAGACCAATCAAATCGAGTAAAATGGCTGGAACGTCGTCAGGTGCCGCAGGACAAATCGCGGTGACGGCTTACAGAACATCAGGTGCATCATTGACAAACTCTACTACGGCTTATCTTATAAGCCAAAGAGGATCTAAATTATTCAAGATCTCTCTAGAAGATTCGTCAACAGGTGTATACTGCTTAAAAGCAGTAGCGCCAGGATCATTATCTGCAACTCCACCAAATGGATCAGCAGGTGAATTCTGTGTACAAGGTATCTTGAGTGACTCAACTGTTGTATATGTGGAAAGATTCTACAACAACACAGTTCACTATGTTACTGCCGGCGGTGATTCAGGCGTAGGCAAGTACGTACTCAAAACTGAGGGTACTGACGAAGGCCAAGAATCAGGCGTAGTCAACATCGACGTAATCACAGACCAATAATATCGACACGTGCTTAAAAGGGGGGAGTATTTTACTTCCCCCTTTTTCTACATAAATAATAGCAAATGGCAAAAACTCTACGTACATCAGGTGATTACACCATAAAAGCAGGCGACGGATTCAACTCCGGATCGGGTGCAAACACCATCACACTTGACAGTTTAAATGTCAGTGTTAGTGGTAACCTCACAGTAGGTGGTGCAACATCAACTATAAGCACCACAAACACAGTAATAGAGGACAACCTAATAGAATTACAGACAGGAATATCTGCAAGTTCAAATGATTCAGGACTTATTATTGAACGAGGATCCACAGGCGACAATGCGGCAATTATATGGGATGAATCTGTTGACTCTTTCAAGATAGGAACGACGACTGCCACTGGTGCAGATAAGTCCGGTGGTATCACTGTCACAGCTGGAGCATTAGAGGTTGGGGCTTTGACTGCAACAACAGGAACCTTCAGTGGTGCTTTGACAAGTGTGGGATTCACTGTTCAAGGAAACTTAACAGCAGGTTCAGTAACAACAAACGAGATTACAGCAAATGGTTCCAATGCAGATTTAAGTATTCAACCAAGTGGTACAGGTGACGTCCTGATCAGTGCGTTAAGATTTAATGGAACAACTATAGATAGTTCGGATTCGTCTGCTGTACAGATAAACGAAAACACAGAAGTTGACGGAACTTTAACGGTGACAGGCGCAGTCGCTATCACGAGTGGAACTATAACAGGAATAACAGATTTAGCGGTAGCAGACGGTGGTACAGGAGCATCAAGTTTGACCGACAACGCGGTGCTTACAGGTACTGGTACATCAGCGATAACAGCAGAAGGAAATTTAACTTTTAATGGTTCAACATTGGCAGTAACAGGAGCGGCAACAGTTTCAACAACATTAGGAGTGACTGGAGCAACTACTCTAAGTGGTGGAGCGACCATACTTGGCACAACCATAACAGGATCTCTACAAACCAACGAGATAATAGCAAATGGTTCAAACGCGGCTTTGACAGTTGCATCATCAGGAACAGGAGACATCATACTTGATGCAGGTGGAGATGTCATCTTAGACGTTGACAACGCAGATTTAATTTTAAAAGATGCAGGAACAGAATTTGGTAGGCTGAGCAGGGTCACAGCAGACTTTGTGATAAAGGCGTCAGCCCAGGATCAAGATCTTCTCCTAAAAGGAAACGATAACGGTGCAACAGTAACAGCATTGACACTCGACATGAGCGAGGCAGGTGCCGCTACGTTCAACAGCACAGTCACAGCAACGGACATCACTGCAAACAGTTTGACAACAAACGTGATAACATCCAATGGATCAAACGCAGAATTATCTTTACAAGCAAGTGGCACAGGAGATGTCGTAATCAGTGCATTGAGAGTAAATGGTACAACATTAGATTCAGCAGATTCAACAAAGATCACAGTAGCAGAAGCAGTAGATGTCACAGGCACTTTATTTTCTCGAGGAAATGTTTTTGGTGTTCAAACGCTAACTGGCTCAGGTAGCACAGGAGTTGTAAATTTAACAGACACAGTCACACTGTTAATAACAACCGGTGGATCACAGGCCTTTTCATTAGCAGATGGCGTGGAAGGACAGCTAAAAATACTCTCAATGAAGACAGACGGCGGCAGGATAACATTTGACGATGTTCAGGACACCATAGTACTAATGTATCAATCAACTGGTTGGGTGGTGTTAGCACGTCAAAATGCACTTGTATCATAAGGATAATGAATGAGATATAAAGAGATCGACATCAACATCAAGGCCATCCCAGACAAAGAGGACGAAGCATTGTTAAACCAACTGATGGGTGCAAAGGGTGTAACTTTGTCAGATACAGACACAGAAAAAAAATCAGATGCCAACGTAGATAATCCAGGCAAAGTTGATTCAGACGATCCAAACACAGTTCCATCAGTTTTCCCACCACAACAAGAATTAGAATTGAAAAAACAAGAAGCAGGCAAAGATCTTGGACAGTTCTCAAACATACAACAGGACGCCGACGAAAGAGCCGCAGACGAAGAAGCCAGAGTCGACGAGCCTCTGGTCAAACAGCCAGTGGTCACAAATGGTGATAATCCTGGCGTGCCTGAAGAAATGAAGAATACACAGCCAAAAAACGAAAGTGAATTTATACAAAGATTAAAGACGTTATCTGGTCAAAACTAAGGAGCGTACATGGCATTCAGGAAACTAGTAGGTTCATACAAAGATTACAGCCTCGCAAGTCATATTATAGAAGACGGTTACCTAGCTGTAGACATAGACACAGGCAGTCTTAGATTAGGAGATGGATCAACTCCAGGCGGCACAGAAATTGCAAGTGCTGGCGGTGGTGGTTCATCAAGTAGCCTTGGCGATTTATCTGCAACAGGATCAACACTTTCAGCGCCTTCGAATGCAGATCTTACATTAACAACATCTGGGACCGGCAGTGTGGTTATAAATGACACATTCCAAATAGGCTCAGGAGCAGGAGTCACAACCATACTAGATGAAGATAATATGAGTTCAAATAGTGCCACTGCACTAGCCACCCAACAGTCAATAAAAGCATACATCGATAGTGAAATATCAGGAGTTGGTGGAGGTGGTAGCACAGGTGATATTTCATTTGTTGGCTCAACAATAGCATCACCTAGCAACGCTGACCTCACACTTAATTCAAGCAACGGTAACGTTGTGATAGAAGGCATAAGGGTAGCAGGGACTACACTATCAACAGAAGACTCTACTCCCGGAATCGAGATTGCAGGAAATCTTATCCCAAGCCAAGACGGGGTATTCCAATTAGGCTCAAGTTCACGTAGATGGCAGACATTGTTTGTAGCGGCAGAAACAATTGACCTAGGCGGTGCAACGATATCATCAGACAGCACAGGATCAATATCTATTTCGGCAACTGGTGCCACACTGCCAGAAGGTAGTAAGGTAGTCAACAACCCTATATCATTGAATGGTGCCACTAATAAAACAGCCGCAAGACCAATACAAAATGTGAAAGTTTTTGTCAGTGACGGTAGCACAAATCGGACAGATGCCCAGTTGTTGGCCGGCACTGCCGACCTCACTCTCGAGTTCAACGCCACTGTCGAAGACGTTCCTGTGTACACAGATGCTGAACAAACATTTACACTATCAAATGGCGATTCTCTAGCTTCAAACGCCGCTGGAATAACACTATTCCAATTTTAAAAACACGCAATAAATACACTTGTTAATAGGATATCCATCCGGTGAGTGCAAGAAGGCCGGGGACAGTACGAGAACATTATGGCAGATAGAACACCGGTACGAGTAGTATTCAACGAATCAAATGTGGCCACTGGATTGGCAGAGTTCCAGTCGGGCGACACTGTTCCGATAGCCAGCGGTGGTACTGGTTTATCATCCATAGGTTCTGCGGGACAAGTCCTAAAAGTAAACGCGGCGGCAGATGGATTGGAATTCGGAGCAGAAGGTGATATTTCAATCACAAACCTAGTTGCACCTACAAACGCAGACTTAACATTCACTACTTCAGGCACAGGTAACATCGTACTAGATGAAATCACAGTGCGTGGTACAACCTTAAGTTCATCTGACTCTGCATCTATTAACATAAATGAAGGCCTGATAGTTGACGGAACCCTTAATGTATCTGGATCTACTGTATTGGCAGGATTGACATATCCAAGTTCGGATGGAACCACAGGACAGTTTATAAAGACAGACGGTTCAGGAACACTCTCTTTTGCTGATCTTTCATTAGGAGATCTATCAATCATTGGTTCAACGATAGCTTCACCTAGCAACGCGGATCTTACGATAGATCCGGCTGGTACAGGAAGCATCAAACTAAATGCGGCAACAGATATAACTGGTGCAACAACAATCACAACAACCACTACTGATGACTCATTACTGCTAACAACAACAGAAGCGTCAAACAGTGCGGCACCCGTAATTACATTGAAGAGAAACAGTGGTAGTCCAGCGGATGCTGACTATCTAGGTAGGATCAAATTCAAAGGTGAGAACGATGCTGACCAGGAAGTTCAGTATGGTTCTATATCTGGAAAAATACTAGATGCATCAGATGGCACAGAAGACGGCGCTATTGAATTCAACATCAAGAAAGCAGGCTCAAACAACATAGCAATGAGGTTGAACAGTGATGAATTAAAACTGTTAAACAGTACAAGTTTAGACGTAGACGGTGCAGGAACTTTCGCTGGAGCCGTTACAGCAACTAGTGTCACAACAAACGATGTTGTTTCAAATGGATCGAATGCAGACATAAATTTAACACCAGCAGGCACAGGAAAAATTGTAGTATCTACAGACATAACCGTTGGTGACGATTTAGAATTAATAAGTGATGGTGCAATTTTAAAATTAGGCGGCGATGGAGAAATAGCAATCACACACGTACACAACACAGGAATTTTAATAACAGATTCTGGTGGGACACCAACTGTTCAATTGCATGATTCAAACGAATCTGTATCATCAGATGGCACAAATTTAATATTAACGTCCGGTGGTACTGCATTCAAACTGCCAACGTCAGATGGATCATCAGGAGATGTCCTTAAAACTAATGGTTCTGGTGTGTTATCATTTGGTTCTGTAGCGAGTACACCATCCGATGACACAAGAGCTGTGATAAAAAACAATAAATCAGTTGGAACTTCAGCTAGGACTGTTGATTATTTCCAATCAACAAGTGCTGACCTGGCCTGGTACTTTGTGGCATTAAATGATTTATCAAATGACCATTCAAGTGGATCATGCTTCTCAGTAATTCATAACAACACGGATGCATTCATTGGAGGTCCGAGGGGAGGTGCCTCAGGAGCAGATAACTCTCTTCCATCAACCACTGCTGACATATCTAGTGATCAAGTGAGGGTCAAAATTACAGCGCCAAGTTCAGATTCAAAAATCAGCTATTACAAAATTCCTATATCAAGAGCTAACACATCAGATGCAACAGCAGGAGTCACTATCACCACCTCCAACACAGATGTGGACTCTGCGTCAGAAGTCATAGACACATTTGCTCATGCATCGTTCAGGGCGGCAAAATATTTAATTTTGATTGACGACAACGCCAAAACTGAAACCGGTGTCACCGAAGCACTTGTGGTTCATGATGGATCAACTGCATTTGTGACACAGTATGGTACAATCAACACAGGTAACAACGACATGATAACTTTAACAGCACAGATAGTATCATCTAATGTGGTTTTATCAGCGTCGGGCTTGGCCACTAACTTATCTCTTAAAATACACAAAACTTTGCTATCAGATTCAATGACAGCTGAAGAAAATAGTAACCAGGCAATAATTGCCGCAACAACAGTTAGTTCAAGTGCAACAGCATTTGACGATTTTGACCTTGATGATGCGACAGCGGCTTTGTATTATGTGGTTGGAGGTAACTCAACAGAGGGTGCGTACAGTGTCCAAGAAGTTTACTGTGCTGGAGCGCCTGGTGAGGCATCAGTCACACCAGGACCTTTTGTATCCACAAAAACCACAACTCAATTGACTTTTACAGCTGGATTCAAGTCAGATGCTGACAACAGTCTACAAATGAGCATAGCATCAACATCTGGTGGATCTACAACAGTAAATGCATACAGAATCAACTGTCTAGCTGAATAATCACAAATAAAAGCATAAATACAGCATTATTAACAATCATGCGGGAGATATGGAACCATGACAACACGAAACTTTAGAGTAAACAATGGATTGGAAGTTGGTGATATTGTAATATCAGCATCAGCTAACACAATCACAGGCGGAGCAACAGCGGCACCATCAAGTGACGGTGACTTCGCAAACAAGAAATACGTTGATGATCAAGCGTCAGCAACGTTAACACTCACAAACAAAACACTAACAACACCTAAATTTGCAGACGCAGGTTTTATAGCAGATGCCAACGGAAATGAACAGCTTATATTCCAAACGACATCATCAGCTGTCAACCAGATCGACGTAACAAACGCGGCGACTGGAAATCCACCATCATTTACAGCAACAGGTGATGACACCAACATCGGACTTACCTTGGCGGCAAAGGGTACAGGAGACATCAACCTTACAGCAGGTGCTGATATAAACATACCAGCAAACATCGGATTGACATTTGGAGACGATGCAGAAAAAATCGAAGGTGATGGAACAGACTTAACAATCTCAGGAAACAACATCAACCTTACAGCTACGGCAGACGTAGTTGTGCCAGCAAACGTAGGAATATTATTTGGTACACACGAAAAGATTGAATCAGACGATACCGACCTAACAATCACAGTTGGCACAAACGGTGATATCAACATTGGTGCGGACATTGGTCTAACCTTTGGTGACGATGGCGAGAAGATCGAGGGAGACGGCACTGATTTAACAATAGCTTCAAGTAACCAACTTAATTTAACAGCAACAACAGACGTTCATATTCCACAAAACGTTGGATTAGTGTTTGATGCCAATGGAAGTGAAAAAATTGAATCTAATGACACTGACCTAACTGTCAATTCAGGTGCAGACATTAACTTGACTGCTACAGGAGATGTAAACATGCCAGCTAACGTTGGTATTACATTTGGTGATGATGGTGAGAAGATCGAGGGTAATGGTACAAACTTAACTATCTCATCTTCAGGACTATGTACTATCACAGCTACAGGACAGACAGTGATCACTAATGATTTGAAAGTAAACGGAAACTTGACTGTTGAAGGTACTAACACAATCATTAACACGACAACACTATCAGTTGAGGATAACTTTATTGAGTGTAACAGAACGGTATCTGCCGCTTCTGGTATGCCAACTTACTCCGGACTGGTTATCAACAGAGGTGTAACATCAAGTACCACAGAACAAGATCTTTTCTGGGTATGGGACGAAGGCTTTGTAGATGACGGTACAACAATCCACGGTAACGCGGGTGGTGCCTTTACTGCCTTGAGAGCGGCAAGGGGTACAGACAATGAAAGCCCATCAGATATTACAGCATCAGAGGTTAACTTGGTCGATGTAAGGTGTAATGTAGTACACGCCCTAGCAACTTCAGCACAGTACGCGGACGTTGCGGAGCGTTTCGAAGCAGACGCTCCTATGTCAGAAGGTGCAGTAGTAATGGTAGGCGGTGACGCAGAGATAACTGAAACAACATCAGAATTATCTGATCAAGTATTTGGTGTAATTTCTAGCCAACCAGCTTATGCCATGAATGCCGCGGCAGGTAACAGTGATTCACATCCTTTTGTTGCAATGACAGGAAGAACTCCAGTCAGAGTAACAGGTGCAGTGACTAAAGGTCAAAGATTAGTCAGTTCATCAGTAAAAGGTTGTGCAAGAGCGGCCGCTACAGGCGAATCAATTTCACCATTCCATGTAATTGGTAGAGCATTAGAAAGTTCTAGCGATACAAAATACCCATATATGTTTAAAGTAGGAAAAAATATCACAATCAATGCAGACACCTTCCTCGAGTTCAAAGGCCAAAACGACGCAGGCGAAGAGATCAGAATAGGTTCAATAAAAGGTAGCATTAAAGACAACAGGAAAGGTCAGGACCAAAGCGTGATTCAGATAATCGGCAGAAAAGACGGCCAACACAAACCTTTATTGACAGTCGCCAACAATGCCATCTACGCACACCGTGATGTTCCATTTGTATGGCAAACAGAAGACGGCAAAAAAACTTTTGTGTCAGGCACATCCACTACAAAAAGAAACATAGATCTACCCGACGACAACGGCACACTAATGATAAACAACAAAGGCAAAGTAATGGCTTCAGACTTGCCAACAAAAGATCCAAAAAATAACGGACAGTTGTGGAACGACAACGGCACTGTAAAGATAAGTGCAGGGTAATTAAGTAATTAAATCAAGTATAGTTTGTAATTTTCCTTTGATACTTTTGTTGTTCAAAGTATTTTTTAGACCCATGTGAAGATTTTTTGGCCAGCATTCAAAGGCAGTCCAACAGTACCCAGAATGTTCACCATTAAGTTTAGGAATAAATTCAGTTTCTATTGCAATAAGATAAGTGTGGAAGAAAAATTTTTCATCATTTGATGTAAACATTTCCAAAGGAATAACTTTTTTAAACTTGGGAACGGCTCCAACTTCTTCTTCGATCTCTCTTTTAAGTCCTTCGAACGCTGATTCTGTAAATTTAGTTTTGCCTCCTACCAATCCCCACATGCCTTTAGTCTTCTCAGACGTCCTTTGTAGGAACATGAACCGCTTGGTAGATGTGCTGTAAAATAATGCACCAGAACATATAATATTTTTATTCATGCTTTATTGTAACAGATTAGCAGTGATTTATCAAGGGGTAGTTGCGTCTTGTCCAGAAGCATCGTCGTTAGCAGTGAAGCCACCGTCTATGACTATGGTCCAGTTACCTTGTGTGTATACACCTTCGTATGATTTAACCCATTCTGTACCATTGAATCTGTACTGTATTCCTGTGTTAAGATTGGTAACATAATGTTGTGTAGAATCAGGATCTGATGCATCAAAGACTTTTCTCCACCTGCTTTCAGCACTGCTATATTCAATAATATCACCTACGCTTGCCACAAGTGATCCCCATGTTGAACTTTGCACAGTTGCAGTTGAGTCACCTATTTGATCTATTATTAGATACCTATCTCCATTGCTAGGAGTTCCCGGTGCAAATGTCAACGGATTAATTATTTTTTTCACTCCTGTCAGTGTGTTTGCCGGAATTGTGTCTTGGTCAATGTCGTAAAGTAATATTGTATCATCTAATGTTGTTGTGGCAATAGTTCCGATAATTTCATTGCCGTTTGGTTGCGTCAATCTGATTTGTGAAGTACCGTTTGTTACAACGCCATACTGTTCTAACAATACTTTCCAGTTCACAGCAGGTCCAAATGTTTCGAAAGGGTCAGCCAGTCCTGGGTCTCTAGCTCCTGTATAGAAACCATCCCCACCTGACTTAACATTTACCCCTGTTGTTCCCAACAGTCTTAATTGATTGCCTGACACCAACAATCCAAAATTGTTTGGCGTGATGAAACTTCTCGATAGCAGAGATCCGTCTATCAATCCTTTTGCTATGCCACCATCATCTTCGTACACACTCATTATAATTTTCTGCACCACACCCAGTTTTTTCACTTTTACCGGTGGTGACAACCAAATTGGCATTGAAAAAGTCATTGATGCAACATCTATCTCTGATTCTGCTCCCACCGGAATGGTCCTCGAACTGAATGTTATTCCTGTGAGTTCAACATAACTCAAACTTGTCCAATCTATGTAATTGTCAGATTTTTGAATTTCAAAATCTGGATTGAACAAATACAAAATTTGTTCTAAAATTTGCAATTTTTGGTCTGTGTTTGAAGAAAAAATATCTGCTGTTACCTCTAATCTAAAAGGCGATGGCATAACTTTTTCAATAGTATATCCTGCTCCTAGCTGATTAGTGTAATTGCCATCAGCATCAACTCCCCTTTCTTTCAAATGCTGTTTCTCTATGTGATAAGGATTTTGCATTCTTTCCCTATCATAGTTCAGTTCTCTCACATAACAAGCAATTTTTGGTGCATAATTTAGTGCGTTTTCACTATTGTTTCTAATTATGTTTGCAACCTGTCTTGTAGGATCTCCATAAATTACAGGAACAGCTCTTAATGTTATTTGATCATCTTTTCCTTTTCCTGTTTCAACAGAAAAATTACTCAATATTCGAATAAATTGAGTTAAGAATTTCCTAATCTGTCCTTCGTAAAAATGTAGCATTCTTAATTGTCAGCCTTTGGTTTCAATGCATTGGTTAATGATTGTCTTTGTTCTGTTGTTAAACCATTTATCGTATCTGTGGTGGTGTTATTCACAAATCCGGTTTTGTAGTTTGCCCTCGAATCGTTGTTCGTCATGTTAATTCTTACAGAATCTTCAATTTTTACCCACCTGTTGCCGTCATATCTAAACAACCTATTTGGTAGAAAATCAGTTCTTAAGAAGTAGTCGCCTTTGTCTATGTTTGAGTTTGGAAAAGATATGCCGAATCCAGCAGGATGACCGTTTGGTGCAACACCATCGCCGTCAAGATAAAAACCATAGTGTGATGCCGCCGGTGTGTCGATTACGGCGTTTACAGTTTTATCAGTGCTTACCCTTTGATCTGCTGTGTTTACATTGTCAGTCCTGATGTTGCCCCTCTCATCGATTGGTGCAACATAATATTGCTTGTAATTAAAACCAGACTTAGGAGCATCTGCTTCCGCCTGTGCAACAATTTGATCATTAATGGTTTTTTCTCTGTTAAAAGTAGACATGTAATTGGCAAGAGAACCCTCTGTTGTTGCATCTCCGACAATATCTCTGTATTCCTGTGAATCAACTAAGGATTTCATTTTTAATCTTAACAAATGCGGCCACCATGTCTGTGAAAAACCTTCGGCGGCTCTATTTACATCTTCAACAACATAATATCTTTTCAGGGCAATAGGTATGCTTTCATCTAATGAAAAATCGTCTTTCATGTGTGGGAACTCTATCACGTCACCTGACATTGGCTTCCTGCCAATTCTTTCTACTATGTCATTAAGATGAACAGTTAAAAATAATGTATCGTTCTGTAGGAACATTCCAAACTGTGACAAGTTAAAGTCGGCATCTTGTACATTGTATATGCCCCTTACTATGTAGATATCACTAGCATATTTCCTGTCCCTGTTCTCTAAAAATAACAAATCTTGAATTGTCCTTTCGTTTAGACTGTCGCCCGAATACTGAGGCAAAGTTGGACTTGCGTCGCCGTCTTTATTAGTACTACCTTGATCATATGGCCCTAAATATTTGTGGAAGTGTAGGTCAGTTCCACCCACAGTGAACATCTCCTTGATGTTGCGATCAAAGAACTTGTAGTCATTGCCCTTCTCTGGCTTGAAAATGGATAATCTTGGCATATCACACATATTTATTGCACAGGCAAAGGCTATAAATATGTGTATGTCAGAACTACAAACAGGTCAACAAGAGATATTTGATTACGTCAAGGAAAGAGCCGTAAATAAATTTAGACAGAGATCATCAAATGCTGTCGAAGAATCTTATGCTTTTCTAGAACTAAAGAAAAATCAAAACACATATATCTTACCGGATGAGATTATAAATGTAAGGAACTTGAATAGAAGGACAGTAGGATCAAGAACAGAAGGTGGAGAAGGTGGTACATTATTTGAACCTTTCAACCTAGCATACACAAACACATATCTTTTAAGGGCAGGTGCAACAGGTGGCTTGGCCACTTACTACGCCTTTGCTTCATACCAGGAATTAGTGGGTAAATTGTTTGGAAGTTTCATACAGTTCCATTTTGATGTAGCAACTAAAAAATTAACAATCACACAAAGACCCAGAGCAGATAACGAAACTGTCCTAATGCACACCGACAATTTTAGACCTGACATAACACTGTTCAAGGACATATATGCCAAGCCATGGATCAGAGATTACACCCTCGCTGTGTCAAAAGTTATGATAGGAGAAGCAAGGGGAAAGTTCAATACCATTGCAGGTCCACAAGGTGGCACTTCACTGAACGGTGACGCTTTAAAAAGTCAAGGACAAGCCGAGATGGAGAAACTAGAAGCAGAGATAGGAAATTACTCAGAAGGCGGCACTCCCCATAGTTTTGTTATTGGTTAATTCAAAATTTTTTTCATTTAAATAAAAGTGTCATGACAGATTCTAGTTACAAAAGATATAAAGATTGTTCCATCGATGAATTAGAAGAAATTGTTAACGATCTTGAGAATGTTGCAATAGCCGCACTCAAAAGCAAAAAATTAGATATGAGGAAAACCATACTCGGTGCGGTAAAAGAAGCAAAATCAGAGATTGAAAAAAGACTCAAAAAAAAATAAAACAAAGAATTAACACCGCTTTATGTTTTCCAGTAAATACGTAGGATGACAACATCATTAGGAGAATATTTTGTAAACAGATGCTTGGAGGCCACCACCCAAACTGACCCATGGCCTTATGCACAATTCCCAGATGCCTTGCCTGCTGATAGTTTCGACAAATTAAAAAAGTCCATAGTAAACATTGACCGAGACAGGTTGAAAAATTATAACAATAAAGACACTGACAGGACAAGTTTCACAAGGGATGATTTCCCTTCATTCAAAGAGTTCAACGATTCAACCAGTCAATGGAGGAAAGTACATAGCGATCCCAAAACAGGTGCGTTGGGACAATTTGCCCAATGGATAGATAAAATATACAAAAATAATAATACTCTACACGCTCCAATATACCTATATCCAGCACAGTGGAAAGACTGGGGCATAGATTTTATAGACGAAATCCAAGAGATTGGTCAGGCAGTGCTGGACAATGCCAGAGCTCTGTGTGATAAATTTCCACACTACCATTGGCATGAAAAAAGAGGTCTAAACGTTCATATAAAAGTGGATCCACCGGCACCTTTTGAATATTACATTCATACCGATAATATTTTTAAAACTTGGACTTCTATAATCTACATCGATCCCGATGAAAACTTAGGAACAGCAATGTACACTGCTAAAGAAGGAGTTATAGCAAGACAAAAGCACACCGGCAACCGGACATCTAATCCAGAAGATTTCAATTTTATAAAAACATTACCATGGAAACCCAACACACATTTCACCTTCTGCAGTGACCTTGATCGAACCTGGCATAGTTATTCAAATCCGTCAGACCAAATGAGGTTCACTTTGTGTATGTTCCAAGGAAAATTTAAAGCAGATGGCGGATTTTTCATAGAGGACAAAAATAAACCAATAGTTAATAAATGGGCTGGTTTAACTATTGACCCTGCTAGTAAAAGATAGTATAATCTATAAATGCTTATAGGAATAGTAGGACTAATAGGTTCTGGTAAAGATACCGCGGCCGAACATTTGGTTACACAACACGGTTACATAAGGGACAGTTTTGCAAAAAGTTTGAAAGATGCAGTAAGTGCCATGTTCAACTGGGACCGAGAAATGCTGGAAGGCAATACAGAATCAAGTAGACACTGGAGAGAACAACCAGATACATTCTGGAGCGAAAAATTCGGTAAGCCTGTTACTCCAAGATGGGTGTTACAGCATTTTGGCACTGAAGTGATGCGTGGCAACATGTATGATTCTATCTGGGTAGACAGTTGCATAGGTAGATATAAAGGACAAAACACTGTAATTTCAGACACAAGATTTCCCAACGAAGTAAAAAAGATCAGAGAACATGGTGGCATAATAATACTGGTTAAAAGAGGTGCAGATCCAGAATGGTTTACAAATTATGTAGAGGGTAACATAGAGCCTACAGGAATACACAGTTCTGAATATGCCTGGGCAAAAGAAGAATTTGATTATGTAATTGAAAATAACGGCACAAAAGAACAACTATCAGCAAAGATAGATGAATTACTCGTCAGCAACAAGATCCCCTACTCTCCATCCAAGTCTTCTGACGCCGCTTAACCGCTGGCAGTTGGCGCAGACAGTTTTTAAATTACTAGACAAAGTATTTCTCATATTTCCGTCCACAAACAGCACATCTAGTTGGGTTTGATTCTGTGCCTTAAATCCACAAAGTTCGCACTTTTTCTTCTTCCTGTATCCTGAACGCTGTAAGGGTGTGATGCCACCTATCTTTTTGCCTGCTTTTTTTCTATTACAGGAGTCACAAAGGCTTCGCCAGTATATCTTGATGCCCTTGCGATAAGCATACGCCCTTGGCTTGGCTTTACATAACTTGCATATAGGCCTATTTCTGTACGACATATGGTTATTTACGTTGCCTATATAGGTACCTAAAAAATAGCAAGTTATATCGTAAAAACCATACGATTGAATAAATAACTCTAGTTACGTACAACTTGCAAGGAGAATACGAAAAATGGCAACATTGACATCACCAGGAGTAGAGGTTTCAGTAATAAACGAAAGTTTTTACGTACCATCAGATGCGGGTACTACACCTCTTTTTATAGTAGCATCAGGACAAGATAAGCAAAACGGAGCAGGCGACGGCACGGCATCTGGCACAACCACTGCACAGGCTAACACTGCTTTCTTAATCTCATCTCAAAGAGAATTAACAGAAACATTCGGAGATCCGAAATTCTACACTGACACTTCAGGAAATTCATTAAATGGTTATGAATTGAATGAATACGGTTTACAAGCGGCATACTCATTCTTAGGAGTTGCCAACAGAGCTTTCGTTTTAAGAGCTAACGTAAACACATCAGAATTAGTTGGAAGTGCATCGGCACCGACAGCTAGACCAACAGACGGAACATACTGGTTTGACCTTGCATCAAGCTCTTATGGAATATTTGAATGGTCACAAACTAATCAAATTTTTACAGCAATCACGCCAATTTTAATCACTTCAGTAGGTGACCTGGTAGGAAACAGTTCAACAGCGTTTCCTAAAACATCAATTGGTTCGCAAGGTGATTATGCAATTAACACTACACACGTTACAAACAAGATATACAAAAAGACTGCAAGTAACACATGGGTACATGTTGGATCTCAGGCATGGCATAATTCACTTCCTGTGTTTACAGTGGCCTCTGGAACAACAGTAACAAATTCTGCCACTATGGTGATTAATGGCACAACTGTTACAACAGGTGGCACAGCTTTATCAGACGTTGCAACAGCTATCAACACATCAAGTGACGGTGGCGATGGAGCGGCATTGGCAGGTATATCTGCATCAGTAAACTCAGTAACAGGAAACCTTGAAATATTCCACAACGGTGGGGCATTTGGTGACTCTTCAGCAGGTGACAACACTATCAGAATAGAGGAAGGTTCAGGACTTTTAGCAGAACTAGGAATAACAGCAGGAACTTACAATGGAGTTAAATTTTTACAAGCGGCACACACTAGCAGACCAACTTGGAAAACAGCAGACGAAAACAGACCTAACGGTTCAGTCTGGTTCAAGACAACTTCAGCAAACTCAGGTGCGAACATTGTTGCAAAACTATACAGCTCGGCTAGCGGAAGTTTCTCAACTGTAAGTGCACCATTACACGCAACACATCATCAAGCGATATTCAAATTAGATGCCGCGAATGGTGGAACAGCGTTATCAGCTGGTGACTTATACACCCAGTTCAACATTACAGAACAGACTATAGACGGACAAGCAGACACTACAGGAAACGTAGGTGATTTCCAATTATTCAGATACGAAGGTGGAAAAACTGTTATACAGTCAAAAACAACAAATCCAAGCTTCACTGCAAACGAAACATTCACAGTAAGAGAATCATTGAAAAATCAAGAAGCATTAGACACTGCCAAAACGGTTACTATGATTTCTGGAGATGGTTCAACACTAGGTGACGCGGAAGACTTCGTGACTGCATTTACAACTGCAGGATTTACAAACTTGAAAGCAGAAGTTATCGGTTCAGGAGAATTCAAAGGTGCGATTAAAATCACTCACGAGTTAGGTGGTGAATTTAGAATGAATAATACAAGCGGTACACCACTTGATGACGCAGGATTCGGTACAGGATCTGCACACAGCTATGGTGGCTTCACTGCAAACAGCTCTACTTTAGTAGACAACTTATACGTTGCACCTGCAGGTGATTCAGAAGACTCAACAGTGGGTAATGAAGTAGCGGCAAGTAACTGGAAAAGATTAAGTTACACAGCTTCAACAAGTGAGCCAACTAATGAACCGGCAGACGGAACATTGTGGTACAACACTAGTTTAGACGCTGACATCATGGCACACAATGGTACAACTTTCGTTGGCTACAAAACAGCATACTCATCAACGGATCCAGAAGGACCACAGTTTAGTGCAACAGCACCAAAAACACAGTCAGATGGTACGCCACTTGTGAACAATGACTTATGGATTGATACTAGCGATTTAGAAAACTATCCAAAACTTTACAAATACAACACAGCGGCAACGTTGAGTTCAACTAACACGGCCAACCAAGTAGCAGTTACTACAACAGGTGCGGCTTGGGAACTGGTTGACAAGACAGACCAAACTACAGAAGACGGTATTGTATTTGCAGATGCAAGATGGCAGACTACAACAGAGAAGAATGCAAACGGAAATGAACAAGCAGGTACGGCAAGCTCAATCAAAGATCTTTTGACAGACGGTCATTTAGATCCAGATGCTCCAGATCCGGCTTTATATCCAAATGGAATATTACTTTTCAACACTAGACGTTCTGGTTACAATGTCAAGTGTTACAAGAACAATTATATTACAACAGCAAAATATCCGGGTTCAGGATCAAGCGGTTTAGGTAACACTAGAATGAGTAATGAATCTGTAGCAGGATACTTCCCAGACAGATGGGTAACTGAATCAGGTAACAATGCAGACGGCTCTGGAACTTTCGGAAGAAAATCACAGAGAAAAGTGATTGTTCAACAATTAAAATCAGAGATCGATACTAACCAAGCAATTAGAGAAGACCAAAGAGGATTCAATGTAATAGCTTGTCCTGGTTACCCAGAGTTAATCCAAAACATGATAAACTTGAATACAGACAGGAATGAAACAGCGTTTGTAATTGGAGACACTCCTTTAAGATTAGAAGGTACGTCAACAGCAATACAAAACTATGCAAACAACACAGCCAATGCATTAGATAACGGCGAAGATGGTTTAATTAGTTCAAGTGATTACCTGGGTGTATTTTATCCATCAGGTTTGACAACGGACAACACAGGAAAATCAATTGTGGTGCCACCGTCTCACATGATGTTGAGAGTACTAGCAAACAACGACAACATTGCTTTCCCATGGTTCGCACCATCAGGAACAAGAAGAGGTGTTGTGGATAATGTTACATCGGTTGGTTACATCGAAGCAAGTACAGGTGAATTTGAAACAATATCTGTTACAGAGTCGGTGAGAGATTCAATGCACGAAGTTAAAATTAACCCAATTACTTTCTTCTCAGGAGCAGGTATAGTTAACTTTGGTAACTTGACAAAAACAGGTGCAAGTTCAGCACTTGATAGAATAAACGTTTCGAGATTGGCAGTGTTCTTGAGAACACAGTTAGATTTGATCGGAAAACCGTTTATATTTGAACCAAATGATGAATTAACAAGAAATGAAATCAAAGCGGCAGTAGAGTCATTCTTACTTGAGCTAGTTGGTCAAAGAGCATTATTTGACTTCTTGGTAGTTTGTGATGAAACAAACAACACACCAACGAGAGTAGATAGGAATGAACTGTACGTGGATATAGCAATTGAACCAGTAAAATCAGTTGAATTTATTTACATACCGTTGAGAATTAAAAACACAGGAGAAATTGCAAAATTAGGGAACTAATTTTCGATAAATAGGAGAAACACATGGCAATATCAACATTATCAAAATTTACAGTACCTTTAGCAAACGATCAAAGTTCAGCATCACAAGGCTTGTTGATGCCAAAATTACAATATCGTTTTAGAGTTGTTCTTGAAAACTTTGGTGTATCCACTCCAAGATCAGAACTTACAAAACAAGTAATAGACTGTTCAAGACCTAATCTTACTTTCGACAACGTGACACTAGATGTTTACAACTCTAGAGTATATGTTGCAGGAAAACACACTTGGGATCCAATTACAATTACAATCAGAGATGATGTAAACAACGCAGTTACAAAACTAGTCGGTGAACAGGTACAGAAACAGTTTGATTTCTTTGAGCAGGCAAGTGCCGCTTCAGGTATCGACTATAAATTTACTTCAAGAATCGAAATACTTGATGGTGGTAACGGTTCTTCAGCTCCGAATGTTCTAGAAACATTTGAATTGTTTGGAGCATTTATTGAGTCAGTTAACTATAACACTTTAGCATATGCAACATCTGACCCAGTAACAATAACAATGAACTTAAGATACGATAACGCAATACAAACTCCACAAGGAACTGGAATTGGTACTGCGGTAACGAGAACTGTAAGCACACTAGCTACAGGTGGTGGTATCTAATACAAATTAGCATTTATAATATAAAAAGAGCGCCTTTAACGGCGCTTTTTTTATGGCCATAAATATTAGGTATGCCGTCAATTAATAATTTTTTAAATGCATTTTC
>LUMC01000015.1_pt5 | contig 23596 bp, 44 predicted proteins | sample 729671 | NCBI WGS metagenome assembly LUMC01 (sample SAMN03860273, study PRJNA289734) | marine metagenome | biome: seawater column; feature: ocean; material: water; isolation source: Red Sea water column Station 91 - depth 10m | place: Saudi Arabia: Red Sea | collected 2011-10-15 | depth 10 m | reverse complement strand
TTCTATTCCTATATTAGTTTCTATTTCTTTTACAGTATCTTCACTAATGAAACCTGATGGCTCTTTAGCTAAGTCTACTTTATAATGTCTGATACCTTTGAAAGCTTTAGTATAACCCATCATTCTTTCTTGTACATCACTAGGTTCTTTATACGTAAAACCTGTATCAGGTCTTTTCTTTAACAACTCTTCGTATTGGTGTTTGTTAAATACATCTAAGTGTATACCATAAAGCTTAGCATGAGAACGAATAACTCTGGTAATTTCACTCTTATAGAATACATCAGTGCTGTATACACTATCAGTTAAACCTCTATCCCAGAGAATTACTTTCTTGTAATCATTACACTGGTCAAGTCTTTCTATAATTCTGTGCATTTCAAAGTTATAGTCTTGCCATACTTTACCCATACCGATGTTCACAGCACCAGCACCTTTGAAACTTAACCATTCAGGATTACGTTCTTTCAACGTATTAACTAGAGTACTCTTACCTAGTCCACTTAGTCCATCTATATATACTATCATACTATTAGTCCTTAGTACTTCCCGCGTGACGCACGCATAGGGAACTGTTTTTAATTATGTTATTCTGTTCTATTGTCATAGAGTTATATATCATCAGTCATTCTGGAGTTATCTGAACCAGACGCACTGTGAGCTGTCTTAGGGTTATCTAATACACCTATCAGGTATCTCAGTTTTATTTTATCTTGTACTTCTAAGAGTTTAGCACACTTCTCATATTCTTCTAAATCTACATAGTATTTTATCATAGTATCGATAATTGATACTTGTAATTTAGGTGGAAAACCAAGACGCTTAAGAGCAATCCAACGAGGCGACATTAGGAATACGTATGCACCATGCATTGCTTCATACAATGTATCTTCATCGAAGAATGAATCAGGTTCCCAGAACTCACCATCGTCGAAACCATTATTCCAAACACCGTCTGTCATATAGCACTCCCTGTTTCTGCAGCTCTTACTTCTTCGATACCCATACGTTCTGCATGTTGTTTTGCTTCTTTTACTAGTTCGTGTGAACCAAATGTATTATTAACACTTCTGGCTTTTACAAGTTCATAACAACCTCTGTCATCATTCCACTTTCTATAAAAAACTTCGCACTGCACAAGTTCCATTTGATAATCACCGAATTCCACTTTAAACGTTTTATTAGCCATATATTTAGTTTTTAATTTATAGTTACAATATAACAATTTATTTTGACACACCAAAGTCTTTTTGTAAAAACTTTTCGTCAAACCAAAACCTTCTCTTAGTACCGTCAATAACATTAGCCTTTTTCTGGTAACATTGTAGCCAGTCTCGAAAACTAGAATATGATTTAACTTTCATCTTCTTGTTTATCCTACCTCTGGCATAACCTGTAGTATAAGGGTTGTTCCAATCTTTGAGCTCACCACCTCCAGCAAGATAGCTTTCCCATACTACTTCATAAACAACACTTGTCAGTTGAGGATTGTTAATGATATATTCTCTAGCAGCCATAAAAGGGCTACAATCGATTCTGTCTAGAATCTCAGCTCTTAAATAATTACCAACTCCGTTGAAATATGACTGGTCCATAATTACTTCGCATATAGGCTTCTGAAACTTTTTCTTGTGTAAACTGTTCTGTATATGTTTATCGAACTCTTCAGGCTCAGTCATGATACATGGACCACGTTTAGCGCCCCAATCAAAACACCATGACCACTTGGCAAAACGTCTTACGTCAACCAAGCCTAGAATCATACCGTCATCTCTTTCAAACCACAGATGTGTATGTTTGTACATCGAGTCCTTTGTAGTTAGTCTCCAGTGACCTGACATTCCCATACTAGCTTTTAGCTTATCTGTACCCATATCCAGTATCATTTCCTTACCACGATGTGTAGCTTTGATTTCAAAAGGCCACAGACATCGACCCCAAACCCTACATGGTACTTTAGTCTCTTTAGACTTCTCCATACTTGTAAACGTATAACCTTCTGTACAATCATTTATGTATTCGGTCATAATTTTAATTTCTGCGCATTCTGGCATATTATTTCCTTTTTATTAGTTGCTTTAGTAGCCAATGTTTACTTGACCACTTCTTATTATTCTTTGGTTTAAACATGAGATATATAGACCCCATCACCTTGAAGCTAATTGAATCTTCTTTGAACGACATAAAGTCGCACTTACTAGAAACTAATAGCTTCATATCGCCTTTACCATAACCTTCTTCGATTCTACCTTCGAAGTCTTTATACTTCCAAGGATGGTCTTCTGTCTGGACAGCCAGTAAGAATTCACCCTTCTTAGGTAGTCTTGCTTTAGGTATAGCAAAACTCATCAGTACTTTATCTTCACCTTCGCCGCGAGGCTCGTTGGTCCACGGACGTTTGGCATCGTATGTTTCAAGTTCACCTCTGGACTCAATTCGTAAGTCCCAGTGTAAGCCAGCTTTTTCAGCGTTGTGTTCTTGTATAACGAGGTGTCTTTGATGCATAAGATTATTTTTTTAATTATAGTACTAATGTAACAAATAAAAACGACATACCAAAGTGTTTTCAGATTTATTCTCCAACTTTCTTTTCAACATAAGTACAGGTTTCTCCAGATATAAACCCTTTTTCAATAAGCAACGGTAGAGATGCAGGTTTGCACCATGCATATATTAACCATCCATTGTATCTGGACTTTACATATTCCCAGCGAGCATCCCAGAGTTTTCTGAATATGCCTTTACGCCTATGGTCTTCATCGACCCATGCGTCTAAGAATTTTATCTTGTTATCCTCTTCTCTCTCCATATAGATATGACCAACAATGCTTCCGTCCAACATTGCTACCCATGTCTCAAGTTTCTGAGCATTAGATTTAAGATGTATGACTTTAATTTCTTCTGTCATTGTTTTCTCCATTATTTCAAAGATTAAATAGGGTCGGCAAGATGGGACTTGAACCCACATGTAACCAGTTACTCTTTCTACAAGGTATAAGCTTGAGGAGATACTTGCCAATATAGTGAACCAGCTAGGATTCGAACCTAGGACCTACAGCTTAGAAGGCTGTTGCTCTATCCAGCTGAGCTACTGGTCCGGATTGTAGCCGAGGCGAGACTCGAACTCGCACGAACAATACTGTTCAACAGATTTTAAGTCTGTCGTGTCTACCACTTCCACCACTCGGCCAAAAGTGGTAGTTACTATATAGATTCGTTATACCACTGGTTGTCTAGTTCCTTAGAACAAGGTACTGTATCGTCTTTAGAAAAGCCAACGACAAATAAACAACCAGCTAACATTAACGCTCCTATACAAAAACCCATTTCGTTAAGTGGGTCAGCAAAGTCGATGTAGTTAAGTATTTCACCAGTAGCAGTGATATACGCAATGTACAAGCTGGCTAAGCCTGAAGTAATGTAGCCTAATTTTTTGATAGTTTTCATATTCATTTATTTATAGTATAAATCTAACCAAAATATCTCAGAACCCAAAGTATTTAACAGATTATTTTGAAACTAATTCGTATTGACACTTATCTGAGTTCCATACATAGTTAGTACACTCAAATCTTTTATGGTCATACTTTTCAAATTCCAGTTTGTACTTAGGAATCTCTACAGACCAGATTTGTCTAAAAGGATAGTAGCCATCGTCGTCTTCGTACAAGTCTTCAACGGCTGGTACTCCAACGTCGTTAAGATAGTTAGCTACCTCTCTGGCCTCATAACTGTTAGCAACTCTAATAGTAGGATAACAGTGTCTGTTACCGTCTACATCTGAGCAGGACACCATTTTCATTGACATAGACTTCTTAGTAACATCTGCAGCCATGTCAGTTATCTCTTGAAGTACTGAATCAGTATCGACCCATTCTTCAGTTTCATTCCAATATATCTTATCGTCTTTAATCATATCTATAATTTTTTAATAAAAGAATCCGTTCCATACATACCAAGCTTCTCTACTTTGAAGGCCTTCTTTAGGGTTTTGGTTACCACATTTATATTCAGAAGCTACTTCTTCTATCACACAATAATCTAGTGCAGGCATATAGCTTACTAACTTACTACGGCCAGTAGAACTATAATTATCTGAAAAGGTTTGGCCTATTACACCTTTAAGGTCTTGTACTTTAGTACTGCCGTTAATCTCGTCTTGAATTTTTAGGTCTATCATATCTTATTGATTGTTTATTGATTTATAGTACTAATATAACTTAAAAGCTTCAGAACCCAAAGTATTTAATGTTAAACTTATTAACAAAGTTATTAACAACTACCTAGCGTTCTTGACTTCGTTCTCCCAATCAACGGCACCATCCACCAACTCATCTACAATCTTCAGACTGACGTCTTCTACATTATATCTAGTTTGGAAAACTTCCGCACATTCAATTTCTTTATACTCCCACTCTTTACAGTTAGCCTCAGCGTTGATAAAGAAAGCAGTTTGGTCAGACATGTCCTCAGGCACATCAATTATCCACCACTCACCTTGAATCAGAAACATCGGATAGGCATCTATATGTTGACACCACCATACGTGGCTCTTGGTCCATGTTTTACTATTTAATATCTCGTCCATAGTTAACTTCTTTTCATGCCAGTCATCACACCGTAACCTTTACGACTAGCCAATTTATTTACTTTGTCCGCTACCTCTTTACTTACAATTTGAATAGTATTACCAGTCTTGTGATTAGTAATGGCAATACAACTATAAGGCTTGGCAGTCGAACAGTTAATACACGTTTTGTACCCGAGAGCGACGCGGCCAGCGGGCACAGGAGTTCCACATTTAATACATCTATGCATATTACAGATTGTTAGTTTTACAAAAATTCTTTATCATATTGTTGACATCGTCTTCAATACCTTTATATTGGATATTGAAATCATAGTCAATGTCTTCTTGACAACCGTCATAGTCATAGCTTACATAGGTATGAGACCATCATAGTCATAGCTTACATAGGTATGAGAAGGTCTATACCAGAATGTATAATTAAAGCCGTGGCCAGAGTGACCAAATGTGATATTACTACCTTCATCGTCACACCAGAAGCCTTTTGCTTCAAAGAATTTTATTACATTATATTTTAATTGTCTTCTAAGTTCGGTCTTAGTTAGTTTTTTTACTTGAGTCATAGTTAATAGTTATTGATTTATAGTACTAATCTAACCAATTTATTCGACAACCCAAAGTATTATCAGATAAAAACAGCAAAAAACTTTGCCGCCGCCACAGTCAGTTAGGACGGCCGAAGGATATTTATCTATATGAGACAACTCATTCTACATATCGTCTTCATCATACTGTTCCAACCCACTACTATACAGGCTCAACAAGTCATACCACAAGACAAGTTGATTCACATGTCAGGAAGCTATATAGTAACCCACATGTCCTATTCCTATCTCCAGTCTCACACAGAACTCTCACACAAACAGGCCATCAACCGTGCCGTGCTAGTCGGTCTGATAGTAGGTATAGGCAAGGAGGTATACGATATCCAGTGCGGCTCTCCAGAACTCGGTGATATAGCTGCAGATCTGTTAGGCATAGCCACGTTCCGTATAGTGCTTGAGTTCTAGATTTAACATTAGCTTAATATACCCCGAGTCACCCTTATATATTTATCTCTATGAAACAAAAAATAGACATTACTCCCGCTATATACATCGCTCTGATGATTGTAGTATTCCTGCTAGCTTTATAGTATCACGCGCTTTACATATTATGTAGGGCCAAAAGCTGCTGTTCCACGGACAGAATTTTCAGTCCTGACACCCAAACGGATGAGGCTGTGGTGACATTTTGTCATACTGCCATGCCTACGAACCTTGTCATATTGTCACCATTAACTGCCACCCTGCATACACCAGCCCGGCGGCCTCTAGGGCCGCTCTTGACTGAATCAATAAACAATAATAGCCTATGACTGCTATTATACTTCAGACTCCTCTTGGTCTGTATTGAACAGATCTTCTGGAGTGTCATCTTGACAATACTTTTGGACGATCTGCTTAACGAATGTACGTTCAGAATCTACGCCTCCAGCGTCGTCGTATTGTGGGTACATTGTGACTTCAGCCGCTTCAAGCAAACTAAAGCCGTCATATACTAGGCTAGCCATTTCAAGTGTAGTACGAGTACTAATAGCACCTGTAATTCTGGCAGTATCACTCTTGCACTCTTTACGAGTTACTTCAGCAATCTCTGTGATAGCCTTGATAGTTTCTTTATCGGCATAAGGGAACCTTTTAGTAATAAGGTCAAACTCATCAAACTGAGATAACATATCCATCTCAATAGTAACAAATCGGTCCATAAGAGCCTTATCCATTACTCTGGTAGAGGTATACTCATTACCGATATTAGCAGTAGCAATAAAGCAAACACCTGGTGCTACTTTAATAGTCTCAGAATCAGCTGATTCATCAAGACGTACATATCGTTGACCTGGGTCTAATACAGTCATTAGAATGTTCCAGGCTTCTGGATTAGCTCTTGATAGCTCATCCAATAGAATAACCGCATTTTCAGTCTGAATAGCCTTAATAAAAGGTGACTGAGCAAATACAGTACCGGTATTCTTATCAAAGTGTACATTACCGATCAGAGTAGACCTTGGGTCTTGAGTAGCACCCAAATTAAAATAATGTAACTCACGGCCAATAGTCTCGGCTACTTGCTGAGCAGCAAACGTCTTACCGCAACCGGCTGGTCCGGTCATCATGATATTCTTACCACGTAGAACAGAACGTACTAGATACTTCCAGTTAACGTCTGCCATTTTAAGCTCATCAGGATGATTACTTGCAGCCTCATCCATAGTCTTAAGGAAGGCTAGCTGAGCCATATCCTTATGATTTACTTTTTTAGGGGCATTGTCTGCCTTTTTACTACTAGTACCGACCATTTGGCCCGATTCTAGGACTACCGATTTACCAGCACGCATAGCACGCTTAAGAATTTTCTTATCGACCGTATAGGCAGCATCGTATTGTGTGCCACATGCATAGGTTAGAGTACCAGTTTCAGTAGGTTTTAGAATAATTTTGTTCATAGGTTGAATTGTTTTATTGATTATATTACTAATCTAAGAAAAAATCCTGACAACCCAAAGTATTTTGCTGACAAAACGGACTCTATTTGCTGTTTTTTTAGTGCCAATTTGTGTGTGTCCCGCGTGTGAAAAAGTGCCTTTCTGTCATAAAAAACGCCGGGCTCTCTAATAACAAGGTACGCAGACAGTCACCAGTTGAAACACCGGAGTGTTATGCAGACTAGTTGTCCTCATCGGTACCGTCGGCCCAACTTGGCGGGTTCCGGGTATTGGGGCAGCGGTGCCTGGAGACTAGCCGTTGAGCCAGCCCCAGGTAATGACGCCGACTATAAGTGCCAGTCCGACCCAGAAGACTATCATCTCACTGTGGCGCATTGACTCTTGTCTCTTGGGACTGTCGTAATAAGGGTGTTTCTTATGCTTCATATTGTTCTACTTTTACTCCGTTATTCACTAAAAACCTCAGACCTCGGGTATCTCTATACCGGTCTTGATAGACTACTCGCTTGATACCGGCTTGCAGTATGAGTTTTGAACATTCAGTACAGGGGCTGAGCGTTAAGTATAACGTCGCTCCTTTACACGATTTGCCTTCTTTGGCACACTTCAGTATCGCATTGGCTTCGGCATGTAATACCGTCCAATTCGTGACGCCGTCAGTCTCGCAGGGCTCGTCTATGCCACTAGGTTGTCCGTTATAGCCGTCACTAATAATGGACTTGTCTTTGACAATCAGTGCGCCGACTTGTCTGCGTTTGCACTTCGATCGCCTGGCCCAGATTCCGGCCATCATAATATATGCGGTATCTCTATTCATCTATATCTAATTTTTCAATTTCGATTAAAATATCTTGGGCTTCTTTTTCAAGCCGATCACCTTCTGTTCTGTTAGTTCTCGACATTCGAAAAGCCTGTTCCTTTTTCTTGTTATACAAGTCATATAACCGGTCTTTAGGGTCTCGGTCGACAATGTGCGATTTCACAAAGCCGGCCCACCATTTACTTATTCTTTTTATCAAATTCATCTAAATTCTTTAAAAATTGTTTGTGTCGAATACGGCTGTCTATCCATGAACTGATTTGCGTTGTCACATACATTCCAAGGGCAAACGATCCGACTCCAAATAAAATAATTGCTATTGTTTCCATATTAGCGTCTCGATTTCAAATATCCCCACACTATCATCGTTATTGCTATCGGCCATATTGCGACCCATAAAGGTCGGTACCACCATTCAAAATCAAGTTCCGGACTAAACCGATCCCTGAGCCATTCGATGAGTACGCCGCAAGCTAGTCCTATGATGATGTATACGATAAGCGAGTCCATCATAATTTTTGGTCTAACTTTTTCTGACTAACTAACTGAAGGGCGTCGCTGAGTTTGATGTAGTGATGTCCTTCTATTAGTTTCTTGTCTAACTGCCAAAGCTTGTCGGATAGTGGGGTTTTATCCGATTTCTTTGACTTGCTTTCTATGTCGATGTTTAATTTCGTCATTATGACTTAGCTACTTCGGTTTTATTTTCTGGATTGTCCGACAGTGCAATGATAATTTCCTGTAGCTCTCTAGCTTCTGCTACGTCTTTTATCAATTTAGTAACTTCAGTTACTACGTCTGGATGTTCTCCAACTCCAACTGAATTAGACATATAGTTGTTTAAGTTTGCGATGGCTTTCGCTTCATCAGCTTTTGCTTGTGCCATTACGGCTTCGATAATTAGTTGTGACATAATGTTCTCCAATTTTAATTTATGCTTTGACAGCCCAAGTCTTGTTGAGCTCTCTAGCGAGTTTAATGATATTAGTTACGTTGATAGCCTTAGCGCTTTCTTTACCAAACATTTCTGGAAATTGTCTAGGCATTTGTTCACCTTCATAACCGCTATTAACAAAGAATGAAAGTACAGTGTGACCTGCTTGCTTCCACTTTTTAACTTCTTTCTTACAGTGTTCAACTGCTTGCCATCCGTAGTAGTTACCATTAGTACCAGGCATACCGTCTGAGAAGTTGATAATAGTTGTATTAGGTTTTAAGTATTTTGCAATAGCACCGAAGCAAAGAGATTCAGGTGTCATTGAACCGCAATTGATGTATTGCCATGTACTTCTAATGTGGTTGATAGTATCTCTACTTGAATCGTAAATCATAACTACAAGCGGATTGTTATTAGCTTCAGAACGAAGACTAACAGTAAGGTGCATATTAGTAGTCATCTTAAGTGCTTGAGCGATTGCTGCAGTAGCAGTAAGTGTTTGATTCATTCTTTCACCAGACATAGAACCTGAAGCATCAATAGTGATGTGAATATCTTCATCAGGATTCTGAGTGATGATAGTCTTAGCAAATACACTTGGGTCATCAAAACCAAGTCTTGCTAAAGCTCTACCGTCAACTTTACCTTTTCGTTGTCTTACTGAAGTTTCAATAGTTTCACGATTTCTAAGTTGTAGCTTGTTACCAAGTGCTTTACCGATTTGAAGACCTTTGTTAACAGCATCTGCATAACGACCAGCTCTATCACCGTATTTGTAAATAGCACTACTGAAAGCGCCAGATTCAATGATGTTCATGTTGATTCTTTCGATAACAGTAACAGGCATTGGTCTGATAGAACCAAATTCAGATGATTGATATTCAGTGATTGGCTCAGAAGCAATTGACTCTGCAGATTTTGCAATGTTTTTAGAGAGGTTAGACTTAGTGATTTGACCTCTGTTGAATTGCTTTTGCTTTTGAATAGCATTTTGTAGTTTGTGCTCGTCTTTAGCACTAAGCTCTTGAGTAGGCTCTTGACCAGGTGTAATGTTTTTAGAACAATTACCTTCAGATGCTTCATCAGAAGATTCAGAATTAGTATCTGTATTACCGTTACAGTCAGTATTATCTTCTTGATTACCATTTGAGTTGTTTTCACAATCATCGTTATCTTCAGATTGGTCATTACCACTACATTCAGGTTCTTGCTCTTGTGATTGAGGAGCAGGAAGATTAGCTTCGATAATATCAAATACTTGGAAAGCAACGTTAAGTGCTTCAGCAGTATTAGTAATACGACCGATATTTTTTAAGTCGATAGCATTCCAAATGTCTTTAAGACCAGGAAGAGCTTCAAGATTACGATTTTTGTTCGTAATGTTGATGATGTGGAACATGTAGTTCTCAAGATTGATTTCAGTCTTTTGATTAGTCTTAAGAGCTTTATCAATTACTCTGGCATTGAAGTACTTGTCGTACATTGCTTGGTAATAACCTTTGTAGCCAGGAGCATTTTTGAAGATGTGCATATCGATACGTCTATCTTCGATAACGTTAAGTAAATCTTTTAGGATTGATTCCATTTTCCACTTAGCGCTTTGGAAATCTAAACTGTATTTGTCCATGACAGCTTGTGTACGCTTGTTAGGAGTGATATTATCGTCTTCGTCAACTGAGGCGAAATAATCGTTTTGGTACATCAAGTTTTGAAGTACATTGAAGTCTGTAAGTTTACAGTGACTACCTTCGTGAAGTGCAAGACCAACTGTATGGTCAAAGTTCTTATCACTGATGTTACCAGCAATAACTACTTGCTTACCGTCAGTGTAAGAAGCATCACGAGTGTTGAATTTAACTGGAATAGATTCACCAGTTACGATGTTAACGAAGTTACTAACAGCGCGAAGAAGAGCTGCTTTGTGCATAGCACTCTCAGACTTGTCAAGCTTAATAGCTTCACCAGTAAGAGCATCGTACTTGTTATCGTTGTACCAAAAGTCTGTTTTATTATTTGCCATAGTGTTCAGTTGTTTAATAATTATAGTATAAATCTAACCAATTTTTCTCAGAACCCAAAGTTTTTGACTGACAAAACTTGAGTTTTTTGCTGTTTTTTTTTATACTGTAACATTACCTCTAATAAAGTCTTTCTGTCTTTCAATGGCCATATCTAATTCAGACTTGCGCGATTGATATGCAGTAGGTGACGGTAATCCGCTGTAGTGACAATGTTTCGTCTTAGTTGTTACTGGACCGCCCATTCTAGTCACAGGAGCATGTTCAATTTTCAAATCTCCGTTTACTTCTTTGAAATAAGTATCGGATATCGTATAGTACGTAGTCCTTTTAGACTCGCATACTTCTAGTCTATACTGTGGTAGTTGATAATTTGGGTTACCTGTCGTAACACCCATATACGTAAGTTCTGTGATTTTTCCTACATATGTTTGACCGTCGAAAAATTTGAATTTAACGATGTCGCCGATTTTATACGTGTGCTTTTTTGTCATTTATTAAAATTTTATTGATTACTTTTTCTAATATACCTACTGGTGTTCTGTGGCCATGGTCGAATTCAAAGAATGCAACTTTTTGCTCACCTTGTAGTATTTTCTTTGTATCTTCAGGATTGATGACCGTGTCATGATTACCTAAGACACAAGTGATATCTGGTTGGCACATGCCGTAGTTAACATTTTCAGGTTCAAATGCTCTACTGTGAAGTGCTGGATTGAGTAATATGCACTTTTGATTAGTACTAGTAGCAATTGCATACGCAAAATAACCGCCCATACTAGAACCAATAATCAAATCGATATTATTCTTTTGAGCAATTCGCTTCACTTTGAAGAAAGCTTCAGGGTCTTTGTAGTCAATCTTAGGATTGTATACAGTATGACCTAGGCTTTTCAACCATTGTACTTTCAGACAATTAGTTGAACTTTCTAAACCGTGTATGTATAATATGTGCATAGCTTAACGTTTATATTACTAATCTAACAAATTTTATTCAGAACCCAAAGCGTTTTCAGAACTATTCTCGTAAAAACCCCATTTCTTCTTAACTCTGTCACTGATTGGAATAGGTTCTCCTTGTTCGTCTATTCTAACAAATGTCATGTATGTCGACAGTATAATGGCCTGACGACCGTCATAGACGTTATGTGACCTGGCTTCAAGCTTAAGTGCTATTGAAGTCCTGCCGATAGTGTCTATAGAGCCATATATTTTAATGAGTTGGCCTTCCTTGGCAGGTCGCTTAAATATACATTTGTCAATTGATATCGTGACCATTCTAGGAGAATCACAACACTGTGCAGCATAGCCAGCCGCGCTCGCATCTAACCATGCAAGTAATTTACCGCCAAACAAGTTTCCGTGAAACCCGAGGTCGGACTTTTTTACTGGATGTGTGTTTAACAATTCCATTATACTTTTCTACCTCCAAAGTGAATTATTTTCTTAACTGGAAATCTTAATGACCATTCACCCGATTTGTCCTGTGACTCTTCAAAGTATTGTACAGTCATCTCTTGACCGATAATAAGTTCAGGATTAGCATGGTATTTGATTCTTTCTTCTTGTGACCAGCCTGAACCGACTTTTACAAGACAACCTTTATGTTCGATTGTAACTGCAGATAACATAGGTATCGTGACTTCTTTACCGTTTCTAACTACTCTATGTTCATCCATGATAGCACCAGTGATGATGTACTCAGCATCATAGAACTTTTTACACTTCATAATGTCTCGGCTTCTTTTACCTTGATATGTAGTGTCTTTTCTAACCATCATACCTTCATAACCGTTCTTTTCAGCAACATCACATAATTGTTGTAAATGTTCATGATTACTTACTTTGATTTGCTTCATGAATGTTACAGTATCATATTCATATTGAGTATTACAGAATCTTTCTGAAAGAGTTCTAGTACTTGTACCAGAATCAAATTCTTCTAAAGTTAACTTGTCAAATACGAAATATCTTGGGTTAGTTATCGTATGATTTTTCTTTCTGATTTCTTTCATAATACCTTGAAAGTCTTCAACTAAATCGTTTACGATACAAACTTCACCATCAAGTACAAAGTCGCCTTTCATAAAACTCACTTCTCTTAGTACTTTAGCTAGAGTATGAAACTCTTTACCTTTTCTAGAGAATGCAGTAACTTTGTCACCTTCTTTTCTAATGATACATCTAACACCATCTAATTTTCTACTAGCATACCAATCTGAATCATAAACATCGAAATGTTTTTCGTCGTACTTTTCAGCCAATGCAACATCAAATGTTGGAATTACACCTGGAATTACTTTGTTAATAAGTCTAGTACCCGCTCTGAATTCAAGATTTCTATCTAAGATTTTATAGATAATTTCTTTATCTTCATCAGTACAAAATGTTTTCATATAGCCATTGACCATAGCAATGGCATCGTGTCCTGTATAAGCTCTACAAGCCAATAAATCTAGAACCGACCAGATATTATCGATGCATTCCTGTGAATGTAAGTCTTGACGTTTCTTGAGCTGTTTAGATTTCAATCCGTACTGCTTGTACGGGTTGTATGTATAATTTAACAACGTCTTGATTACGTTGTTTTTGCTCCACTTAGTCAAGACGGCTTTCTTAGCATTACTACTAGAACTGTCAGACATTTCCGATATAAACTGATGTATTTCTTTCATAGTTAAATGTTATAGATTATAGTACTAATCTAACAATAATAGTTCAGAACCCAAAGTTTTTTCAGAACAAAACAACAAATTATTTTAACCAATTGAAAAGTATATTGAGTGAAATCAATATGTTTGTGATTACAGCTTGCAATATAATCATTGTTCTAAACACGGCGACTTTGTCGGCTTCTCTATTAGTTTCACCGACCTTTTCGCCTAGGGCTTTCGCCCATAATCGCCACAACTTTTCCATAACGTAGGGCTATTTAGTATTCGTTAGCATCTCCACAATCACTAAATAACTCCATCTGAGCAGGGTCAGTAACGTGGTCATCAACATGTCTATTTCTATTGTACTGGTCTACGACCCACTCGTCTGTTCTGTCTTGAGGCTTAGGCTCTTCATAATCATTTGAAAGATATCGCTGTACGTCGCCTTGAATAGATTCATCTACTAACTCTTTCCAGTCTTCGCTTCCTTCTTTAATCCCATTTCTAATACCTGTTGCAGATATCCAACCTATATTTTCAGGTGGAGTAAACTCGTTCATCTCATAGCCTACACCTCTACCCCAGTTTACTGATTCAATATCTGGAATAGCCATGACTTTTACATTAGTGTGACCTTTTGCTGCATGATATTTTCCAATCATTTGTATCGTCTGATGAGTTGTAAAAGGGTTCTTCTCATCTGGTTCGATGTCTCTTACCATAATTAAGCAGGGTCTACCTTCATTTAATTTTTGTTCGATTAACTCGATATGTCCTCTGTGATAAGGTTGATATCGACCAATAAATACAGCGTACTTTCCTTCAGCTGGTTTTATGTCAGTATTTCCGTAGTTTTTACTTTGCCACATAGGTATTTCTCCACATTTTTGGGTGTTCATATAATTCATTCATGCACTGCTTCCAAGTTTTGAAACAGAAGCCTCTGTCATCGATGTAGACAGTTGCAGGAATTTTGTGATTTGTAACTTCATCGATGTATTGGTCTAAATTGTATTCTTTTAACCATTGTCTAACAACCCATGCAGGTCTGCTAGTCATTACTTTCAGCTGAAAGCCTTCTTTAATCATTTCTTGCATAGCCTCTTCAGTGCCTTTATTCGGCGGGTCATACGCATTAGTAGTACCTTGAAAACCTTTAGAGTATTTATGTATCACTCCATCGAAGTCAAGAGCAATAGTTAATCTCTTATCTAAGTTATCAATAGGTTTACTACCTAAAATAGCTTCTGATTCTAATCCAGCCAGTATGATATTAGCACATGCAGTCGGACCTAATTCATCAGTATTGATTCTAAGCTCTGCTGCTTCAGGAGCTTCATAAGGTGAATCGATTCCTGTAAAGTTCGGAATGATTCCAGCTCTCGCTTTTTTGTATAGACCTTTAGGGTCTCTTTTCTCACAGACATCCAAGGAGCAATCAACAAATACTTCAACGAAATTATCGCCAATGATATCTCTTGCAATTTTCCTATCTGCTTTGAACGGACTAATAAACGCCGTTAAAACAATAAGACCTGAATCAGCCATAAGTTTAGCAGTTTCACCAATTCTACGAATGTTTTCAACTCTATCTTCATCACTGAAACCTAAATCTTTATTCAGACCTTGTCTTACGTTATCACCGTCTAACAGGGCCGTATGTAAGCCCATGTCATTAAGCATAACATCTAACTCATTTGCTATCGTTGATTTTCCAGAACCTGATAGTCCAGTGAACCATACGACCGCTCCTTGATGTCCTTTAATCTTTTCTCGTGCCTCTTTTGTAACGCTAGTGGCATGCGTATGTAAATTATTCGCCATGTTTTTGCCTTTTATGTTTAATTCCTATTCCAGACCTATACCATGCTCGTTCATGTATATAATATAAGCCCATTTTTGTTACTACTTCTACCGCACCGACTTTGACACCTATCATAGGGTCTCCACTGATTAACCAACCTAAAAGCATGGTATCAAGCGTTCCAATGATTCGCCAACTAATAGTTTTAAGTACGTGTCTTTTTTTAGCTACTTGCATATATTTCTAATTCTGATTCTACTTTGTTCCAATAGTATTCAGTTGAAGGTTTAGAGCATCCTCTTGGACCGCCGTTCCAACATCTAGCCATTTCTTCTGCGGTATCAAGACTATAGTGTTCACAGAAAATATCGAACATTTCTATAGACTTTATTTCACACCATCTATCTTCATAACTGTATGTCTTAGATTTAAGAATTCTATTTATATCATCCACCATACATTTTCTTATTTGTAATATACCTACAGCGTCTTCACCCTTTGCATGCGCATTCGGATTACCACCGCTTTCAACTTGTATGATGGCATTAAGTACATTCATGAAATCATGACCGGGTTCACTATCAAATATCTCAAAACGTTTTTGAATAGAATCAAGGTCATATTTAAGTTTTTTTATGATTAAATCATCGCTCTCTGATTTATCTTCCAGAAGTTCTATCTTATCCTGTAGAACAGTGATATTATTTTCATAACCTAATACGGTCATAGTAACGTATATTGATACTAAATAAATGAGAGCTATCACTAGGAAGGTCTGTGTCGAATTTTTCATATAATACTAATCTAACAAAAATTATTCAGAACCCAAAGTGTTTTCTGAAAAACTTTGAAAAAAGTACCTGGCGAGCGATAAATTACTTAATTGTTATTGTCTTAGGTTTTGCTTCTTCTGAAATAGGTATTTCAATGGATAGCAGACCATTTTTCATAGTTGCTTTAATTCCATTTAGATTATATTTCGGAGAGATTTTCCAGCCTAAGTTAAAAGCTCGCTTGGCTATACCCCTGTGGATATATTCATAACCGTCTGGTGAATTTGATTCACCTTTATTGTAAATAACCTTTAGTTGATTTTCAGATGTTTCAATCTGAATATCTTTTTTGTCAAGTCCTACAGCTGCAATTTCAAGCACCAGGCTATTTTCAGTAGTTGCAATATCTACTGGATAATTTGGTTTTGAATCTACGTAAGAATTGAATTGTGTGTTAGTGTCAAAAAAGTTTTTGAATAACAGGTCCGTTGGAAACAGACGTTCGTGTAAGAATAAATTTCCCATATTAAATCTCCTTAGATAATTTTAATGTTAGTATGCCCGCCAGGTACATAATAACCTTTGGTATAAATATCACATATTTCTCAATTGTTCATATATATCGTCACCTAATTCGTCATTCCAGTCTCTATCGTCAGTTTTACCTTTTTTAAGTTGCGACTGTATATATCTAGAATCAGCACCTTCATGATATAAGAACTTACAATTTAAACACATCAGACTTAGATTGTCAAGCTTATGATTAGTACTATCACCGTCGTCCCAGTGTAATACTAGTGGAACTCTATTGTCTGATGGTCTTCTTGAATCAAACCCACATGTTTCACATTCCTCAGCCTTATATCCTTCACTTATGAGTCTATTCTTTAGATTTCTTTTGTTATATTTTGGATGTTCACCTGCAAGAATCTCTGACATTGGAGTTCTTGACCAAGGTTTAGCAATTCCAGTTCCAGCTTTATTTTTCTGGACATCGTATAATGTTTCACCTTCTGAGTTCGTATACGACTTAGCCCATCTTCTATATCGCTTCCAACCTACATTCAAGTATTTCGCGGCTGCTCTGTTGCTGTTTGTATTAGCCATGGCATTTCTTACATCAACTTCAAGTAAAGGTGCTTTAACACCCCTGTTGACTGGAAAGCCGCCCTTTCTAACGATAGAACTGTAATAACTTTTTGAAATTTCCTTTATTGCTAGAATATCATAAGTGTCGTCAGTTCTACCGTTGAAGTAGGTACTATAAAGAATGTTCCTAGCTTCTTCAAGATTCATAGCTATAACAGGGTATTTCTTAGTTGTTCCTGATGTATAGTCTTGAATCTTAAAATAGAATCTCTTATTCTTTGCTTGAACCTGCATCTAGAACCTCTATGATTTTAGAGCTCTTAACAGATACAACTTCGAAGTCTAATACTGAACCTTCCAATGCGCCGACTACTATAGCTTCAGCATCTGTAACGCTGACTGCTTCACATAAATAATCGTGTTTGAATTTCTTTTCTTTAGTACCGTTCTTGGTATCTATCTGCTCTGTAAATTTTACTTGTGCAATGTAATACATAACTTATTCCTCTATTTCTGGGTTATTAAATAAATATCTTTCTACCACTTCATAATCTGATTCAGAACTATTTTGTATACTGATTGAATTTATATCTTCTTGAAAGCCTCTATTGTTTCTTTCTTCGATTCTATTCCAGTGTTCAATAGTTTCTAAATTAGTCCATGCAGTAAACACATCTGGTGAGAACATCAAATCAGGATATTTAGAGCCGATTAAATTGACCCCGTTTTGGCTGACATAGTATCTACCGTCCTGCGACTTACTGGTTTTTGCTCCAGGAAACTTTCTCTGTAATTTCTTCTTTAGTTTCTTGAACCTATATTGTTTGACCTCTATCGGGTCCATATATTCTAGCATAAGTTTTAATTTTTTAATGATAATACTAATATACCAAATTTTATTCAGAACCCAAAGCCTTTTTCAGTTTTTCCTCAATCTTTATCCAGCAAAGAGTTTCATTTTCTTCACCATATAATATATCAGTCAATTCTGAAGTGAAATTGTCACAGCATATTAGTGCATCGGCCCTAGTTAAATAGGACATGACTTCCTTTATGCCATTTGACTTATATCTGCTAAGTAAGTTATCTTTTTCGATGTATCTTTTGTGGAAACCCATATGTAATTTATTTTAATGTCTTCTGTACAGGATTGTACCCAATATGTATTTTTCTTTTTCATATAGTACCAATATAACACATTATCTTCAGAAGCCAAAGTCATTTAGCTTTTTCTTCCTTAAATTTCTTGAGTTTCTTTTTTCGATTTGGAGTCTTACGACCTTTTACTTTAATCTCACCGGCATCTAACGCCAGCTCATCATAGACATTGTGTAATTCTATCTTCGCCATGTTACCATTTTCCTATAGGACAATTTTGATTTTTGATTTTTCTCTTGAGAGGCATATAACACCCGCATTCTAAACACTTTTCTTGTCTCGACATATAGAATTCGCATTCTAAACAAATAACTTCCCTTTTATCTTCTAATTCGGAATCTACTGTTTGGAAACCCGAAATAGCCCACTTCCATATTGATTTCAAGAATCTTATTACCATTATGCTTTAACTGTTTTGATTTTTACTTTAGGGTATTTTACCTGTAACGCTTTTACTGCTCTTACATTTTTAGGACTATCGTCTATGAAATAAATGTCGGTATAGCCTGATTGTATTTTCTTTTCTATGTAGTCGGCTTTCTTTTTAGGGTCTGCACTCTTTAAAGCTACAACATATACATCAAGCCCCATTTTCTTAAACCAATGTTTAACTGGATATCCTATACCTCGGGCTGTCAGTATTGTTACTTGATGGCCAGGAGTTCTTCTGGCGTGGTCAGATTGTTTTCTAAATTCAATAGCATTATTTTTAATGAGCTTAGGGTTGCGTAACATTTTATCAAAGTCACTGAAATCGTATTCTTCACCGGATTTTAGTTTATGTACTGCAAATTCACCCGGGTCAAGCTGAGCTATACGTTTACCGTTTTTATTTACATATACCCAGCTATCAGTTTTGGCTAGTGTGTCATCAAAGTCGAATACTGTAAGTTTTTTACCTTCTTCGATTATTTCCTTTAATTTTAGAGTATCTGCAGAAGGTGTAGTAGTTTTCTTTACTTTTAAGTCTGGTTCAATACCTTTACCGTATATGTCATCTGCTTCTGGAAAGTCTAATTGTTCGTATCCGCCTTGGTCAAACCACTTTTCAGGCTTTCCTTTGCTAGTACCAAGTGTTCTTTTCTTTCCTTTAGGTAAATAGCCAGAATCAGGTTCACCGTCAAAAGTACCTCCAGATGATGCTTCACCTACGATTCTATAACGAAGCAACGGTTTACCATTTATAGTGATATCACCTTTTTCATTCTTGCCGATTGTTTTAACGACTACTTTTTTATTCTTAAACTTACCACCTAGAACAGTATCACCGACCTTTACTGGTACTTTAATATCTTCATCGACGTCGTCGCCGTGTAATTTATACCAATCAGGCTTATGCATTCTAGAGTTTTTAGAATGATAGTCAACTTCTTTCATTGACTTAGTTTTCTTTTTAAGTTGTTCTAGTTTCTTAGTCCAGATTTGATATGCTGCGCCTAAGTCCTTTTTCTTTTCAGGGTCTTTAGCTCTTTGTTTGGCTACTTTAGCTCGCTGTTGCATAACAAGTGTGGCTTGGACTTTGTGAGCATGTGACCTTTTAACAGAATTGATTTTAGCTACACCTTTTTTAGCAGTTGCTGCATCTTTGAAACCTAAACCTTTGATAGTTCCCTTTGGGTCTTCATCTGTATATAAATCTGAATGCTTCTTTGACCCTTTCTTCTGACCCTTCTTACGTGCTATTCTTTCAGCTTCTTTCAATATGTGGGTCAATTTAGTCATGATTACATTCTTCACATTTACAATCGTTCCACTCGTGTTCAGTACGAGTTATTTCATTACCTTTACTGTCGTATATTTTATTTGAGTTGTTTGGCCTTTTAACTATGATGTCTTCAGGATTAAGCGTTTTAATTTCGCACTTGCAATGATTACAAATGGCCTTAATTGTTTGCTTTCCGTTTATTATCTCTAGTCTTATCATATCCGTATGGGCAATTCTTGCAACCGTTTTTACAACAGTGGCCTCTCCTTAATAAAAATTCTCGAGTTAATGGCTTCATAGTCTAATATAAGCATTTTTATTCAGATTTGAAAGTTAATGGTCTAAAAGATGTCGCCACTTACTATATTCAGGAGCCATGTTTGTTCCACCGACATCACCGTCTTTCAATTTGTCTTGAGCATCTAACCAATATCTTCTACCACCTGTCAAAGCCATTGCAAATTTCTCTTTCAAATTAACAGCAAACAAGCCACCAGGTAATCCAATCAAGAATGTACCTTTAGGAACTTTAGCATAACTTGAGCCAACAAATTGTAATGAACGTGGAGCTCCACCACCTGTTGGTTTGTTATTATATCTAACAATTGCATCTTTTACTAAGATACCTTGCCATTCAATACCTTCTCGTAATATGTCTTTTAAGTTTATCATTTCGATATCTTCATTTACTTTGAAAGCTTTACCATGTCCAGTAAATACTTTGCCTAGTTCTGCACCGTCAGGTAGCATGTCTTTTAAGTTTACCATTTTTTACAACTCCAATATCTTGCCTTAGTTTTTGGACCTGGATTATCACAGTTGTGTCGTGCTCTAAAATTCTTACGTCTTGCCGGGTCACTTTTCTTGATTCTGTTTTCAGAACCTCTTGCGCCGAACTCTACTTTCTTAACTTTCATAGAGCCGTCTTTATTCTTTTTACCAGTATTGACATAAACCTTAAACTTTTTTGTATCACCTCTTGTTGGCTTGTTTAGTTTAACGTCTCTGCCTTGGTATTCAGCTTCAACTATCTTTCCACTTTTATCAATTCGATTCATATTGATATCTGATACCCAGTATGCAGTTATTCTTCCTGGTGTTCCACCTCCGCTTTTGGCTCTCTTAACATATTTTTCAGCATCATTGTAGTTTTTGAATACTCTTGGTTTTTCATAATCAGATTCTTTACTTGTAACTACTCTTTTACCCATACCTCTACCTTGATTGTATGTTACGTAAAATTTAGCTTCAGTTAATTTACCTTCTTTTACAATATAAACAACTACTGGTTTACCACCATATCCTTTTTGAATATCTACCTTAATCTTTCCTCTAGATAGCTTTTCAACTTCTTTTTTAGTGTTTTCTGGGTCCTGGTTAGCATAGTAAAAGTTATTCTTAATTTTGCTAGATGAGCCTGGCTTTTGATTAAAGTTCTGTACTAAATCACCTTTATCATATCCTACACCACCGATATTAACTTTATTATGTCCTGAATTGTAGTAAACATTATGCTTTGGGTTAGCATCTAGTATTACTTGAGTAAGATATTTGTAATCTACTCTTTCAGTTAATTTGCTTTCTTTAATTTTATCACCGCAACTACAAGACTCACATTCACATGTAGATTCTTTACTAATCTTCTTTCCTGCAGCTTTAGCTTTTTTATAGGCTTCACTACCTTTTTTAGCCGGTTTTTCACCGCGCTTTCTTTTGGCATGTATATTAGCCCAGAGACCTTTGTTCTCTTCTATTTCTTCTATTAGTTTCTTTAAGCTTATCATGACATTCTATAGTTTTCGATTTTTTTATCGACAACTGCTTTCTTTTTCTTTAGGGCTGCATATTGTTTTTCGAGTTTATCTAGTTGAGCACCATACTTATCAGCAACAGGTCCTCCGCTTGGTTCAGCTTCTTGTTCCATGTTTCTAAATAAGTCCTGTATATCTTCAGCCGTATCTTTCATGTCTTCAACTAAGTCTTCTTGAATACCAATTAGCTTCAAGTACTGGTCGAAAGATACTTTCTTAATCTTTTTAACAGGAGTCTTTTTCTTCATTTGAGTCTTCATTGCTCGTATAGCAACTAGAACTGGGTCGTTAATACCTAGAGATTCATTTATTGTACCTTCTTTAAGAAGTTTTGATAATTCTTTCATAAAAGGTTTGATATTATGAGAACCATACTCATCTTTAATCATTTTAGCTATATCAACAGCCAAAGCTTTATATGAGTAAGAATCAGGTACGGCTTTAAGTATTTTGTCATATACGCCTTCACTGATATGACCTTCTTCGTGGGTCTCATTTTGAGACTGTAATCGTCTCCACTTAAATAAATCAAATTCTGACATTGTATTATCCTCTTGTATAAATATCAGTTAGCTCTTGTTAGCGAACTTTTCAACACCAGCAATTCCGAAACATCCTAGTACAACCCAAACAAATGAATTGTATACAAATTCGTTAATTACTAAGTCTTTACCAACATATCCAGTAACTAAATCAGCTACCATAATTAAACACATTACTAGAAAAGCTATGAAACCTACGATAGCTTTTTCATTATAGTCATTCTTATCTTTGAATATCTGCCACATTAAAAGTCTCCCATATTTGCTTCATCAACTGCTTCCTGAACCTCTTCAAGAGTGGCTTTCATACTAAATGAAATGTCTGCTTGAAATCTTTCTACTTCTTCACCGTCTTTGAAAATTACTATAGTTGGCACAACTACGATTTTGAATTTATCTGCGGCTTTTGTATCAGTTGCTATATCGCAATTCTTAAGTTTTGCATTATCTACGTCTGTTATCCATTTTACGTCGTTTGCACTATTCCAGCCTGCATTGAAATGAACTACGGTTAAGTCACCGTTAATTTTTAGCGTTTGTGAAACACCTATTACAGGTAACAATAACACAAACATTACTACTTTTAATAGTTTCATAACTCTCTCCTATTTAAGTTCGTCTATCTTATCTTCAATACGTCTTAAATCTTCCTTGATTTCCTGTACATCTTCCTGTGTATTTTCGATAGTTAATCTAATGTTCTTATCTTTCATGTCAAACTCCATCCTTGTAACATCAGGTGCTGGTGGAACTGGAAGTTCCTTTGCCTCCTGAATGTCGGCTTGAAGTGCGAACCACATACCAATGACAGTTGAAAGTGCAATTGCAATTGCTATCAGAGTCTTTATACTTACCTTAAAACTCGTATCTTCGTTTAACTCTTTGTTGGCCATAATAAATCTCCGTTAATATATTACGTAATTTAATCCAAAACTGAAATCGTGCCAATTTCTATTCCAGTATTTGTTATATTTTCCTTCTATAAATAATCCTAAACTCTTTGTAACTCTATAACCAAAGATTAAGCCGCCTGAATAATCTATCCACTGGCCTTCATTAAATTTATGGTAACTATATTCACCGTCATCATCGTAATGATAAGGCATTACGTTACCCCATGAGTGCAACCAGAAATCTTTTGTAAAATGATAGTAGTCAAAACCGAGTACTATAGAGTATTGAAACTGGTTATCAAGTGCATCTCTTTTC
>LUMC01000035.1_pt1 | contig 24637 bp, 24 predicted proteins | sample 729671 | NCBI WGS metagenome assembly LUMC01 (sample SAMN03860273, study PRJNA289734) | marine metagenome | biome: seawater column; feature: ocean; material: water; isolation source: Red Sea water column Station 91 - depth 10m | place: Saudi Arabia: Red Sea | collected 2011-10-15 | depth 10 m | reverse complement strand
CTACTATTAGTTAAAACTAAATCTTTTTTAACCCAATTAAATGGAGAGAGATGATTAACTCCAGCTGATATAATGTGGATCCATTTTAAGTTAGGTGCAATTTTACTTAAACCTTTTGTTGGAAAATTCCATGCAAGTAAGATATCAGCATCTTTCATTGAGGATTTCCAATTATCATCATCCCAGTCAATTAAATATGAAATTTTATCTTTTATTTTAGGATATTTACTTAATTTACTTTCAAATAAATCTTTTGTGACACTGCTATTTTTTTCGCCTTCTAAGTCACAAGGCAAAGATCCTTTTTTCCAATGATTGTTTCTTATATGAATTTTAATTTTATCTTTAGTCATTTATAAGTTAGTATACTAAAATAATAAGGAAGCTGGCGATTATTTGAGGTGCTAGTGGTACACCCGACTTCACACTACCTCACACTAGTTATGCGGATAATTAAAATTTGATTGAAAATAATTCGCATAAAGACTCGTCAATTTAAGCAAAAAACTATACCTCAAACTATACCAAGTTGAGATAAATCAACTTAATATAATATCTTTATTCTACTCGTGAATATTCTGATTTAACTCTACGTAAAGGTATGGAGGTTTCAACTGAAGAAACACCATCTATTACAGTAAGTTTTTTTGTTAAAAATTCCTCAAATTCCTCAACGTCTTTAACCGCAATTCTAATTAAGTAATCCTTAGCACCTGTCATTAACCAACATTCAACAACTTCAGGAAAATTTAAAATTTTTTTCTCAAATTTATCAAAATTTTTTGATTGTTGTTTTTCTAAGCTTATAAATATAAATGCAGGAAATTTGTAACCAAGTGAAGTTTCATCAATATTTATTGAATAATTTTTAATTATATTATTTTCTTCTAATTGGTTTATTCTTCTTGCGGTAGGAGCAATACTTAAATTTATTTTCTCACTAATATTTTGAAGTGTAGTTTTGCTGTTATTTTTAAGTATTTTTACAATCTTTTTATCAACTTCATCCATATTTTTAATAAATTTTATTAATATTTATAAAATATCTTATAAAATTTACTAATATTCAACTATAAATTAGTAATAATAGAGAAAATTTATTTTTTATTTCATGTAATTAATTATTACATGAACAAATCTAAATCATTTGATCCACTTTGGGTTCCAATTATTTCTCAATATCAAAACACAAAAAATTTAGAGCTAGATGAAAAGCTTATTCAAAAACACATCAATTGGTTAGACCCATATGTAAAACAATTCTTGGTCTGTGGAACTACAGGAGATGGATGGAATTTAACTGATAAATTAATTGTAAAATTGAACCTGAAACATTAAAAATATTAAAAGATAATTTTCAAGATAGAATTCAATTATTTAAGGATACTAGTGGTGAAGATGATGTTGTGAATTCTGGAATTAATTTTAATGATTTAATATTTTTAAGAGGAGCAGAAGAAAATTATTTTGATCATTTAAAACCTAATGGGAAATATGATGGATTTTTATTAAGCTCAGCAAATTGTTTTGGTAAAATTTTAAGAGAAATTTATAATAATGTTGCAAAGGGTAATTTTAAAGATGCAGAAAAAATGTCTGAAGAACTAAGCGATATAATTAGAATTTCATTCTCAGAAGGTCAAAAACTAGATTTTGGAAACCCTTTTTCTAATGTAAATAAAGCATTTGCTCATGTCTTAATTAATAAAGATAATCTTAGTTGCAAAACATGTTTTGACAGAAATATACCTAATGAATTTTTAAATGATATATTTCTATTGCTATCTAAATATAACTTAAGAAAATCCTTATAGGAATTTGTAAAAACTATACCAGATTGAGATAAATCAAGGTTTGAAGTAGTATGAATAAAGAAAACGCAAGTAAACTCTGGAAAATTATTCAGGAAGCTGGCGATTATTTGGTGGGACAATTACCTGATCACCCCAATCATCCTAAAGGAAGAAACCCCTACGCTCATGTTGCAATTTGTGTGAAAAGTAAATTTAATGCCAGTTACAAAGATATACCTGATGATCAATTAGATGATGTAATTAAGTATATTGAATTTTTAAAGGAAAATCCAAGCTAATTAAGATTTAATATAGTTTAAAAAAGTGTCAATATCACTAGGATCTGTGTTCCACGCTGTCACTAATCTAACCGCATTATCATCCCATTCATCGTCGTTTATGGTGTAGCCTTCTGAGTTAAGTTGATCAATTATTTCTTTAGGCATTTTTACAAATACCTCATTAGCATCTGTTGGATATGCAATTTTTATATTTTTGTGCTGTTTTAAACCTTGGCTTAGTTTTTTTCCCATTTCATTTGCGTGTTTGGCGTTTTTTATCCAAACATCATTTGAAATGTATGCATCTAATTGTGCTGAGACAAAACTCATTTTTGATAGTAAATGCCCCGCTCTTTTCATTAAAAATGGTAAGTTACCAACTAATTCTGGTTTAAAAAAAATTATTGCCTCTGCTGCTAAACATCCATTTTTTGTTGCTCCAAATGAAAGTACATCAATACCTGATTTCCATGTCATTTCTGCTGGACTGCAATTTAATGAGACTAAAGCATTAGCAAATCTAGCTCCATCCATGTGTATATTAAGTTTATGTTTATGAGCTACTTCAGAAATATTTTTAATTTCATCTAAATTATAAGCTTCTCCTGTTTCAGATAGTTGTGTGATACTTACAGATGAGGGTTGTGTATGATGGACAATTCCTTTTCCACCTATTGAATTGTTAAGTTCTTCAGCTGTAATTTTTCCATCTATTCCATTAAGATTTACTAACTTTGCTCCACCTGTATAAAACTCTGGAGCCCCACACTCATCAACATTGATATGTGAAAGTCTATGACAATAAATATTTCCAAATGAAGGTGTCATTGTAGATAACGCAAGTGCATTGGCTGCTGTCCCTGAGGATGTTGGAAAAACAATTACTTCTTTTTCAAATATTTCTGAAAATTTATCTTGTAAACTCTTTGAGAGATCATCATTGCCATAAGGCGTTCTATCTCCATCATTAGCTTTTAAAATGGCATCTAATACTTCTGGACATGCTCCTGTAACATTATCGGATGCAAATTTTACTCTATCTCTTTTTGTTTTAATTGTTGCCATTATTGTTTAGGAAAATAATCTTTTAATGTTCCTTCTCTGTATACATCTGCAGTACAACAATGAAGACCTCCTCCGAACGCATAGGCATCTCTAAGCTCGACAGGTACAACTTCCATACCTAATTTATCTAATTGTTCAGCTTGATAAACTTCACTTTTCTCTACACAAACAGTTTTTGGATCAAGAACAAGTACATTCATGGATAGCCAAGTTGAAGAATAACACAGTGGAGGTGGTTCATTATGAGCTGGTTGTGCGCTATCTACGATTTCCCATCCATTATCCTCAAATAATTTTCTTTGATCTTTAGGCAATCTTCTTTGAGGGTTATTTATAATTAATCCTTCTTTAATTGGTGTGAAAGTTGCATCAATATGGATTGGATAAGGATCGCCTGGAAAATTTACTGCATGAACTCTATGATCTTTATAATGTCTTTTAATCCAATCAATTCCTTTTAGATTTGTTGTAAAACCATGTTGAACGACTAAGTCTTTTCCAAATCTTAAAATCATCTGTTAATCTTGGTTTTGGAGCTGACTCATGTCTCATGTTTGGATCTTCATTATAATACTGTTTTAATAAAGGTCTGTAGCAAAGGTATTCAAACCATCTACATCTATAACTCATTGTAGCTTCTAAAATTTCATTCCCAACTGTAAGCAAAACATCTCTTGGCGGCATACATCCAAACATTGTTTCAGCCTTCCAATCTGGTGTTGAAGTAGGTTGATTAAAGTCCAAAGGCGTTGGTCTATCAACTTTAATTCCTCGCTTTTCTAGCATGGATGAAAAATTATCTAAAAGTTCATTTGCTTTATCAACCGTGTCTTTTGTTCTTGGGCCAAACTGACCTCTCATATCGCTATCTTCAGGAACTTTTGCATCTAAAGCTGGTTCGGGAGCAGGAATACAAGTCCCATCAGCACGTCCAACTATTACATGTTTTAATGGATCCCATTCATTCCAACTATTTACAATTACTTTATCTGACATTTAATTTTTTATAATATTATGATCAGGTCCAAACGGAAATTTAGTGATATTTTCAGCTCCATCCTCTTTGATCACTAAAATGTCGTGCTCTCTATAGCCACCTGCACCAGGCTTTCCCTCTGGGATCATAATCATAGGTTCCATTGATATCACCATGTTTTTTTCAAGAACAGTATCAATATCTTCTCTAAGTTCCAACCCTGACTCTCTTCCATAAAAATGTGAGAGCATTCCAAATGAATGACCATAGCCAAACGTTCGATATTGAAGATAACCTAATTCAGCAAATAAATTATTTAACTCCTCACAAATTTCAGAACACTTTACCCCTGGTTTGATTAATTCTAATCCACGTTTATGAACTTTTACATTTGCTTCCCAAGCTTTTAAAGATGCATCATCAATTTCATTGACAAACAATGTTCGCTCTAAAGCAGTATAGTAACCTGAGATCATTGGAAAAGTATTTAAAGATAATATATCTCCATTTTGTAATGCTCTATTTGTTTTTGGATTATGCGCTCCATCTGTATTAATGCCTGACTGAAACCAAACCCAAGTATCCATATATTCCGCATCAGGATAAGACTTTGCTATTTCTCTCTCCATTTTATCTCTCCCTGCTATTGCAATCTCTAATTCTGATTGACCAGGTTTTATGTGTTTTACAATTTCCTCAGCACCTAAATCAGCAATACGAGCACCATTTTTAATTATTGAAATCTCTTCATCTGATTTAATCATTCTTTGTTTCATTAAATGCTTTGAAATATCTTTAAAAATAGCAATGCTAAAGATCGAGTTTAATTTTTCTTTTATATCTAAAGTTACATGATCATTTTCAATTCCAATTGTTTTTGGAGGATCATCTCTTCCAATTATAGATACAATAGCTCTTAAAAAATTATCTCTTTTCCAATCAGTATAGATTACGTTATTACAATGTGATCTTCTCCAAGGTTGACTTGCATCAATATTTGCAGAAATTGTTACTATTTTATCTTTTGTGACTACACATCCATATGGTCTTCCAAATGAACAATAAATAAACCCTGTATAGTAAGCAATGTTATGCATCGAGGTTAGAATTACCATATCCATGTTATTATTCGACATAACATCTCTAAGTTTTGATACTCTATTTTTGTACTCTATATCTGAAAAGGGAAGTTTTACTTTTTCACCATTATTCAATTCAAAAAAATCTGGTCTTTCCATAAAAAACTAATTTAAACCAATAAATCTTCTATTGGATTGCATGATCATGCTGTAATAGAAAATTGCAATAAATATAAAAAAGCCACCAATAATTGTGTTTGTTGCTGGGACCTCATTGATACCGAGCCATGGTAACCAAACCCAGAATATTCCTCCAATTACCTCTGTTAAAGATAACAAAGTTAAATCTGCAGCAGGAATATTTTTTGAACCAATTGAATATAATATTAAACCTGCACAAACTAAAGTTCCATGAGTTGCAAACAAAGCTTCATTTTTACTAGAAGATAAAAATTGACTGTCATTTAAAATCAACATTACCGATGAAAATAAAAAACAAAATAAACCTGCAATTGCTACTGTTGTAAATTTAGGTGTTTCTTTTCTCCAACGCAAAGTTACAGAAAAAACAGAAAATCCAAGAGCAGATGCTAAACCAAAGATAAGACCGGGAAGAGAGTTTGTTCCACCTGTTCCAAACGCCATTACAACAATTCCAAATGTTGCAACTAAAATTGCCACCCAAACTGTAAGTGAAATTTTTTCTCTTAAAAATAAAAACCCTAACAACGCTGTTATAAATGGCATTGCGGCTAAACATAAAAGAGTTACTGCAGCACTAGTATTTGTGATTGACCATATAAAAGTCATCATAGCCGTGCCCAATCCAATGCCACCTAAAACACCAGAAATACCAACTCTAAAATAGTTTTTATAAAAATCTAATCCTTCTTCAAAATATAGATAAAGATTTAATAAAATGAATATTACTAATCCCCTTGTAAATAAATATTGCCAAGGAACCAACTGAGGTTGATCAATATGCCTTACAACATACGGTCCAAATGACCATAACAGTCCAGCAAAAAGAACTATTGGTATTGCAACTTTTGGATTTTTAAGATCGAGCATCCCGAATTATTAATCTTATTTTAAATTTGAGACAAGAAAATACGATTAGTTGATCAAAAATTCATTTAGACCTGATGCTGAGTAAACATCTATTAAATTTCCTTTATTGAATACTGAAACACCATCTTTAAATACACCCCAAGCGTTAGATTTAACAAAAGGCTCGATTTTATAAGACTCTTGTCCCTCAAATACCTCAAATTGAACAAGGCCTTTTTTATCAAAGGTTAATTTTCCTTTAACAAATCTTGTAAATTTTTTCTTTTTGGAAAATTTATTTTTTAGTTTTGCAAATATTGGTTTTTCTGCTTTTAAACCTAAAGATTTAAATAACAACGGGATTACAAAAAATCTAAAACAAGCAACTGAGGAAATGGGATTACCTGGTAAACCAAAAAAACATTTATTGTTATTAAATTTTGCAAACATGATTGGTTTTCCTGGTCTAATTGCAACTCCTTTAAAGTGATTTTTAAGTTTAAATTGATTAATAACACTTGGAATAAAATCAAATTTTCCTTTAGAGACAGCTCCAGAAGTAATTAGGATGTCTGTTTTAGACTTTAATTCTTTGGATATTTGTTTTTTAAATAATTTTTGATCTTTATCTCTTAAGATTTTTTTTACAGTAAAATTTACAGGTAAACTTTTGATTAAAGAGTTTAGATAAATTGTGTTTGAATTTCTTATTTTCCACGAAGGTATATTTTTTTTATCAGATAATTCATTTCCTGATGGATAAAAGACTATATTTACTTTCTTTTTAACTAATACTTTATCTATACCTAATGTTTTTAAAGATAAGATATGAGCAGGATTTATTAATTCTCCTTTTTTAATTATTTTATTTCCTTTTTTATAATCTGAGCCTTTTGGTCTAATAAATTCTGATTTTTTAATTTTTTTTTTTATAATTATATATTTTGCATTTTGTTTACTTGGAAAAAACTCAATATCCTCAATTGGAATAATGGTATCAAAAGGTTTTTTAATAATTGCACCTGTCATTACCTCAATACATGATAATTTGGGAACTTTTTTAATATAAGGGTTGTCCCCTGCTGCTATGGTTTTAAGAATTTTAAACTTTTGAAATGTATTTTTTGTTTCTTTTGAATTTACTGCAAAACCATCAAATGCTGTATTATCATCTGCTGGATAATCTGATTTAGCAATTACCTCTTTGCTCGATATTCTATTTAAAGCATCTTTTATTGAAACAATTTCACTGCCAATTTTTAATGAATTGTTATTCAATTTACTTATTGCTGCTTTATAAGAATTCATATCTTTTTAGACGCTTCCTCTAAATCTATTTTAGTATTTATGTTTAAAAAACTATTATCGTCTTTAGGATCTAATTCAATTATTTCTGTTCCAATTTTGTTAGCCCAATCTTCAACTTTTCTATCCCCTGCTTCTAAGTCTTTTCTTAATTGACTTTTAAGCTCCGCTGACCATAAGCCAAAAATATTGTGTCTTTTTTCACCACTTTTTAAAAAAAACAATTTTTTGCTAGATTGTCTTTGAGCGGTCATCATTTGATCAATAATTTCAATTTTGAAAAAAGGTGTGTCACAAGGAAATGTCATAATCCACTTATAATTTTTTGAATTATCTATTATCCATTCCATTGAAGATAGCACACCAACTAAAGGTCCTAGTTGTCCATCCATAACATCATTTGAGTAAAAAACATTGCTTATATCTTTATTACTTTCCTCATTTGAGATGATTAAAATTTCTTTAAATCTATTTTTAAGTTTTTGAATTGTATGTTCGATTAAAGTTAAATCTCCCAATTTGGCATTTGCTTTATTCCCACCAAACCTTCTTGATTTTCCACCAGCTAATATGACTGGCAAAACATTGTTTTCGCTCATCAAATTAAATATAAGTCATATATCTTTTTAATAAAGGTCAATAAATGGACTTAGAAATTTTAAAAATTGCTTCAGATACTAGAAATCATAAAGTTTTAAAAGATAGCTCTCATTTTGCTAAATTTAAAAACCCTTTATGTGGAGATGAAATGAATGTTAGTCTTATGGTCAAAGGTGAAAAAATTACTGATTTTGCTTATGAATGTAAATCATGTATTTACTGCCAAGCTTCAGCAAGTATTTTGTCAAAAAAATCTATTAACAAGTCTATTAAAAAAATGAGAGAAATTATAATTATTGCTAACAATTTTTTTGAAAATGCATCTGAAAAATTTCCAAAAGAGTGGAAAATATTAGAAAAACTTTTTAATAAAAAAAATATTTCAAGAAAAGAGTGCCTTCTATTACCTTTTAAAACATTGGCAAAGGCCTTAAAATCTTAATATGAAAAAAGATCAATTAATTAAATCTTTACTAGCAGGACTTTTTTCTGCAATCACAATAGGTGCTTTAACTTATTTAACTTACAAAACTACATTTGGTTTATTTTTGATTGCTTCATTTGGATCATCAATGGTTTTATTGTATGGATTTCCAGAAAGTCCTTTTGCACAGCCTAAAAATATATTTTTTGGTCATTTTTTAACATCCGCTGTTGGAATTATTGTTTTAAATTTTATACCACTTCCAATTTATATAACTATTCCAATAGGTGTGGGCTTAGGAGTTAGTTTAATGATCCTTTTAGATGTGACTCATCCACCAGCAGGTGGAAATCCAATTATAGTTATCATTGGAAGTGTTTCTTACGATTATTTGTTAAGTCCAATTATACTTGGATCAATAATTGTTCTAGTATTTGGGATAGTTATCAATAAGTTTGTATTAAAGAAAAAGTACCCTCAAAAATGGATATAAAATACAACGTATCAAAAATTAAAGGTTCAAAAGAGGAAATCGTAAAAGATGCTGTATCTGTTGAGGAACCTTTAGAAATGCGTCTTAAATATAAAAAGAATGGAAAAATTGAAACGCAAAATATATCTATAACAATGAGGACACCTGGAAATGATGAAGATTTAATTAGAGGATTTTTATTTAATGAAAGAATAATCGAGAATATGGATGAAATAGATAGCATTCAACATATAGGTGATCCTGTTGGAGATTATAATTTACATAACGTTATTGAAGCTACAATAAATAAAACAGATAATTTAGATATTGGTAAATTAAAAAGAAACTTCGTAACAAACTCCTCGTGTGGAGTATGTGGAAAAACTTCATTAGACTCAATTGAAGTATTAAAAAATGATAAATTAGATTCGCATTTTCCAAAAATAAAAGAGGAGATAATTTTAAAATCTCCAAGTCTATTGATGAATGAACAGTCTGAGTTTGCAAAAACTGGTGGAATTCATGCTAGTGCTTTAATTGATGAAGCGGGTTCGGTAATAGCTACCCGTGAAGATGTTGGAAGACATAATGCTTTAGACAAATTGTTAGGTCATACTATTCAAAATGGACTGCTTAATATAAAAGCTCAGTTTATTGCCTGCTCTGGAAGGTTGAATTTTGAGCTAGTTCAAAAGGGATTAATGGCAAATATTGGTATTATGGCTGGTGTGGGTGCGCCTACGAGTCTCGCAGTGGATCTAGCTAAACGTTTTGACATGACTCTATTAGGTTTTGTAAAAGAAAGTGGCTTTAATATTTATAATAATAAAAAAAGGATAGTATTAAGCTAATTTATAAAGAGTATGTCTAAAAACATAAGTAATTTATCCGGAAGAATAGGCTTAAAAAATAATCTATTTCAAAAGCTATCTGACAGATCCTTAAATTCTAAAGATGATGCAGGGATAAAGGAAATAGCTGAAGAATACAAAATGGGTGTTTCAACTATTCACGGAGCGGAAAGTTTTTACGAATTTTTAAGACCCTCGCACAGAGAGAAGAAAGCATTTGTATGTAATGGAAGCGCTTGTATGTGCGCAGGTACACAAGAGCCTTTAAAGAAAAAATTACAAGAAAAATTAGGTGACGATAAAGTTGGCGAGATGTTTTGTCTTGGCCATTGCTATGAAAATCATGCGTTTCACTATGATGGAGAAAATTATGCAGGTAATGACATCAATCAAATAGATCAAATCATTAAAGGTGAAAAAATAAAACAAGAAAAATTCTTTTCAAAAAGTTTTGCAACAACAAGTTTTTTAATGGATGATAAATTATCAAACTTTGATCAATTCAAAGAGCATTTAGAAAAATTTATTAAAACGGATAAAAAAGAAATCATAAACTCGTTATTATCTTCTAATCTTACAGGTAGAGGTGGCGCAGGATTTCCAACAGGAATGAAATGGGATTTCTGTAGTAAAACAAAATCAGAAAAAAAATATGTAGTTTGTAATGCTGATGAAGGAGATTCTGGTGCTTTCTCAGATAGATATTTATTGGAAGATCAACCACTTAAAGTGTTATTTGGAATGATAGTTTGTGGTTATGTAATTGGTAGCAATGAAGGAGTACTTTATATAAGAGGTGAATATCCAAAATCAATTGAAGCAATTAATGGATGTATTAATTCATTAAAAGAAGCAGGATTATTAGGTGAAAAAATATTAGGAACAGAATTTTCTTTTGATTTGAATATTTGTATTGGACAAGGTGCTTATATTTGTGGAGAAGAAACAGCTTTAATAGCATCTATTGAAGGTAGAAGAGCAGAAGTAGATGTAAGACCTCCATTCCCTGTAACAGAAGGATTATACAAAAAACCAACTGTAGTTAACAATGTAGAAACATTAGCAGCTGCAACTGGAATTTTACTAAATGGAGCAGAAAAATTTTCATCAGTTGGAAATAAAAAATCTGCTGGAACAAAACTAGTTTGTCTAGATAGTTTTTTTAATAATCCTGGTGTTTATGAGATTGATATGGGAACACCAATGAAAAAAATATTTGAAGAATATGGTGGTGGATACAAAGAAGATGTAAAAGCATTCCAAATTGGTGGACCTTTAGGTGGAGTAGTGCCTATATCAGAAATCGAAAAACTAAATTTAGATTTCCAAGAATTTACTAAAGCAGGTTTTATGTTAGGTCATGCGAGTGTTGTTAGTATTCCTAAAGATTTTAATATGGCTGAATACATTCATCACTTATTTGAGTTTTCAGCTGAAGAGTCATGTGGAAAATGCTTTCCTGGAAGAATTGGATCCTACAGAGGAAAAGAAATGTTTGATCAGTTAAAGAAAGGAACATCTAAAATTCCACTTAAACTTTTGAATGAATTATTAGTCACCATGCAAAAAGGATGCTTGTGTGCGCTTTGTGGAGCGATACCAACACCCATAATGAACATATTAAAGTATTTTGGTGATGAAATTAAAAATGATATAGTAAAAGATAATTAATGAGTGCGGAAAAAAGAAAAGTTGCCTATATAGATGGAAAACCCTATGAAATAGGGCCAAATCATACATCCATTTTAAAATTTGTAAAAAGTTACTTGGGAGAAAAGAAGGTACCAACACTATGCGACGACCCTAACCTTGCACCTTATGGTGCTTGCAGAGTCTGCTCTGTTGAAGTTGCTCTAGAAAAAGACGGTCCAACTAAAGTAGTTGCATCATGTCATACACCTGTTGGAGAAAACCAACACATATTTACAAGTAATGATGGATTGCAAAATTTAAGAAAAAATATTGTTGAGTTAGTTTTAACAGACCATCCAATGAATTGTGATACTTGTGAAGTAGATAAAAATTGTGAACTTCAAACTGTAGCAAATGACTTAGGAATAAGCGACCATAGATATAATAACCCTAAACAACATAAAGGAACTCCCAAAGATACTTCTCACTCTTACATGAGAATGAATTTGGACAACTGTATAAATTGTGGAAGATGTGTAAGAGCATGTGATGAAATTCAAGGTTCATTTGTTTTGACAATGAGTGGAAGAGGATTTGAGTCTAGAATTACTACTGATAATGATATGCTCTTTGGAGACTCATCATGTGTATCTTGTGGTGCTTGTGCTCATACGTGTCCAACAGATGCTATTTCAGATGTATTTCAATCTAAATCAGTAAAAGTAGATAAAAAAGTTAGAACTACATGTTCATACTGCGGTGTTGGTTGTAATTTAGAGACCTCTGTAAAAGATGGAAAAGTTGTTGCAATAGATACTCCAAAAGAAACTGAAGTAAACGCAGGTCATACATGTATCAAAGGAAGATATGCATTTGGTTTTTATGATCATCCAGACAGACTGAGAAGTCCTTTGATTAAGAGAAATGGAAAATTTGAAGAAGTATCTTGGGATGATGCTTACGAATATATAAAGCAAAAATTAGAAAAGATTAAAAATGAGAGTGGCCCAGATGCTATTGCTGGTATTTCTTCAGCTAGATGCACTAATGAGGAAAATTATGTGTTTCAAAAAATGATAAGAGCAGCAATTGGAACAAATAATATAGATTGCTGTGCAAGAATTTGTCATTCACCTACTGCATGGGGAATGCAACAAACTTTTGGAACAGGAGCAGCAACTAACTCCACAGAGGATATTTATCATGCTGATTTATTTTTAATCATTGGAGCAAATCCAACAAATGCTCATCCTGTAACTGGTGCAAAAATTAAACAACAGGTTATGAAAGGTAAAAAATTAATTGTGCTTGATCCAATTACTACTGATATTGCTAAACTTGCTGACTATCATATTAGATTAAGACCTGGAACAAACGTTGCTGTACTAAACATGATGCTTTACTACATTGTTAAAGGAAACTTATTAAATAAAGATTTTGTTGAAAACAGAACTGAAGGGTTTGATGAATTTTTAAATCACATTAATGGTTTAGATATTGATCATCTAGCAAGTGTTGCTGGTGTTGATAAACAATTAGTTAAAGAAGCAGCCATTGCATATGCAACAGCAAAAAATTCTATGGAGTTCCATGGTTTAGGAGTTACTGAGCACGAACAAGGTTCTAAAACTGTGATGTTGATTGCAGACCTTGCAATGATTACTGGCAACATAGGAAGAAGAGGTGTTGGAGTTAATCCTTTAAGAGGTCAGAACAATGTTCAAGGGGCTGCGGATATGGGGTGCCAACCTCACCAAGGTGCTGGTTATTTCCCAGTAGCTGATAAAAAAATTCAAGATTTTTACACTGAAAAATATGGTGCAGTCCACCCAACAAAAGCTGGATTGAAAATCCCAGAAATATTTGATGCAGCAATAAATAAGGAAGTTAAAGGATTATGGATTATTGGAGAAGATATTGTTCAGACTGATCCAAATAGTGCGCATGTAATTAAAGCAATGGAGTCTTTAGATTTATTAGTTGTTCAAGAGATATTTATGAGTGAAACAGCTAAATTAGCAGATGTAGTTCTTCCAGGAACAACATTTTTAGAAAAAGACGGTACTTTTACAAACACAGAAAGAAGAGTTCAAAGAGTTAATAAAGCCGCTGAACCTTTACCAGGCACAAAACCAGATGGTGTCATTGTTACTGAAATGATGCAAAAGCTTGGATATGATCAGCCAACTTATGATGCTGATCAAGTATTAGCAGAAGTTGCGGATGTTGTTCCGTTCTTTAAAGGAATTACTAGAGAGAGACTAGGTAAACTTGGATTACAGTGGCCAGTAAAAGAAGATGGAACAGATACAAAAATTTTACATGAAAAAGAGTTTAAGCTTGGAAAAGGAAGATTAAAGTCTTTTGACTGGAAGGAGTCTACAGAAATTAAAAATAATATTAAAGAGTATCCACTAATTCTTACCACTAGTAGAGTTTTACAGCATTATAACGCAGCAACTATGACAAGAAGAACCAAAAATTTAAATATTGTTGATGAAGATATATTACTAGTGAACCCTATAGATGCTAAAGAAAGAGAATTAAATAACGGCGATATAGCAAGACTTTACTCAGGTAGAGGTGAGGTTTCATTAAAAGTTGAGGTAACAGATAAAGTAAAAGAGGGAATTGTATTCACAACTTTCCATTTTCCAGAACACATGGTCAATATGGTTACAGGTGATGGTAAAGATGAGGAGACAAAATGTGCAGAATATAAAGTTTCTGCGGTTCAAGTTCAAAAAATATCAAATAAATTTAAAACAGAAATTTCTCCATCCGAAAAACAAGCTGAAATTGTAAGAAATTAAAAAATTCTTCAAAAATTTTTAAAATTTAAACTTTCAAGGTTTAAATCATTAATTATTGATGACAAGTCTCGGTAATTTTTTTCACTATCTATGATTGCTGGTTTTTCTTCTCCAACACTACCTATTCTACATAATTTCATATTTCTCTTCCTAGACTTAAATAATTAGCTCCTTTTGTAGTAAATGAATTTTATCCACTAGTCAATAATTTGTGGTTCTTGCTAATCGAGCTGCACCCCGAACACCGCTTGCATCACCAAATTTGGGTTTTAAAAAAGTCCCCTCAAATTCACCCCCTGCTACAAATTTTTTCATTTTTTGTTTAATTTCATCTAAAAAATTTATTTCGTTAGATACCCCACCCCCGAAAACAAACACATCTGGATCAATAATATTAACAACAGTGGCTAAAGACATAGCGAGTTGATCTTTATATTTATCAATTAATTTTTCTGCATCTAAATCAAGTTTTCTATGCATCTCAAATATCTTTTGGGCAGATAAATCCTTTTTAAACTCATTTTTGAACGCTTTAGAAATACCTATACCCGCAACAAAGTTTTCTATTTCCCCAGCTCTTAAATTGGTTTTTTTTATTTGAACACCTTCAATACAAGCGCTCGGTATTTGATTATGCCCCCATTCTCCAGTAATCCCATTAGGTCCATTGACAATTCGTTTATCTATAACTAAACCGCCTCCAACACCAGATCCAAGAATTACCCCAAAAACTATTTTATAATGTTTTCCAGAACCATCTATTGCTTCTGATAAAGCAAAACAGTTTGCATCATTTTCACAATAAATTTCTTTACCAATCTCACTCCGTAAATCTCTTTGTAAAGGTTTGCCATTTATCCAAAAAGAATTAGGCGCATTTTTAACTAGTCCTGTTTGAATAGAATGAATCCCTGGATGACATACACCCACTGGTAATTCTTTACCAGCTTTACGCTCAAGTTCGATAACTATTTTTTTAATTATGGATAATGTATCTTTATAATTTTTTGGAACTTCGGTTCTTTCTCTATGATGCTCATTGCCAACATCATCTAATAACACATACTCTATTTTACTTGCCCCAAGATCAATACCAATCTGCATATTTTATCTCATTAATTTATTTATTTCTTTATTAATAAAAAGTTTTGGAATCTTACATGTTGTACTAAGTCTGATTGGTTTATTTGTTTTAGCGGATTGCATAGTTGATTGTATCAAGTCAAGAACATGCAAAGATACTTCTCCATTGCATCTATGTATCTTTTTTTTATCAATACAATAAGCCATTTCTGCAAGACCAACTCCTCTGTAATTAGCGTTAGTAGGTGACTCATTTGCTCTAGAACTTTGTGTTCTAATATTAATTTTTCCAAGTGGCATGCGATTTGTTTTAAATTCTTTCCATGGGCTTCCTAATTTTTTACAAACATAAACTGAACCACCAAACATATTAGGATCTGGCACAATCATTGAACCTTTGGTTCCATAAAGTTCAATATGATTTCTTTGATGGGCTATAACATCAAAAGATAAAGTGAGTCTGATTATGCTTCCATTTTCAAATATGATTGTTGTAAAATATGTCGTTGGACATTCTACCTTAATTCTTTTTCCCTTTTTAGGACCAATACCAATTGTTCTAAATCGTGAACCTTTCATTAAACTTGCTGCTTTTACCTCTTTGGCTGGACCCAATAAATTTACTAATGCGGTGAGATAATAAGGTCCCATATCAATTACTGGACCACCTTCTTTTTTTGCAAACCATGGTTCTGGGTCTGGATGGTAAGATTGAACCCCTGGAAAAGCAAAAATCGCATTACCTAAATTTACTTTGCCTATACTTTTGCTTTCTAATAATTCTTTCGATTTTTGATTGCCTCCTCCTAAAAAAGTATCTGGAGCATTTCCTAAATATAATTTTTTTTTTTTTGAGAGCTTTAGTAATTCTTTTCCGTCTTTTAAATTAATTGCTAGTGGTTTTTCTGAGTATACATGTTTACCATTTAACAAAGACTTTTTTGCAATTTGGTAATGAACTTTTGGAGGGGTTAGATTTAATATTATTTCAACCTGTTTATCTTTTAGTAAATTACTTACCGAAACTGCTTTAATTTTATAAATTTTAGCACATTTCTTAGCTGCTTTTTCTTTAACATCTGCACATTTAATGATTTTAAAATTTTTGAAATATTTGTGAGCTCTGAAATATGTTTCTGCGATATGACCACAACCAATTAAGCCAACTTTAAATACTTTGCTCATTAGGGTTATACTCCCTGTCTTTGTTTTGCTTTACCTTCTTTGTGTAATTTTAGAGCTTTTTCATTTTCTTTGGTTTTGGGAATTTCTAAAGTTGGACTTTCCCAATAAGCTGATCCTTCAAGCCATTGATACGAATGAGTTTTGATTGAAATAACGTAAGTCACTTTTGATTTCTTCGCTCTTTTGAAAGCTTCCTCTAATTCACTGATAGAACTTACCTCTTCAGACTTTGCCCCCATACTTTCTGCATGTTTTGCAAAATTTACTTTTACTAAATTTGAAACATTTGAACTCTCAAACAAACAATTAAATTCTTTTCCACCTTTAAATAATTGAAGTCTATTAATGACAGCGTGACCACCATTATCACAGACAATTACAATTAGTTTATTATTAGTTATTACAGATGAATATATATCTGAATTATAAAGTAAATATGATCCATCACCTACAAATGTGATAACTTCTTTGTCTGGGTTGGCCATTTTAATTCCTAAAGCTCCAGAAATTTCATAACTCATACAACTAAAGCCCCACTCTGTTTCATGAGTATTAAGTTCTCTTGGTCTCCAAATTTGAACAACTTCACCTACCAAACCTCCAGCTGCAGTGACAGCGATATCACTTGGATCAGAGTTTCTATAAATTGCACCAACTGCATGAGCGTAACTTGGGAGATTTTGATTAGTTGGCCCACTTTCTTTATCAACATATTCATTCCAAGATTTAAGTTCATCTCTAGATTTTTTATGCCATTCCTCGGATGCTTTCCAATCACCTAAGGCTTGCGATAGTTCATTTAAAGAAACTTTTGCATCTCCAATAATTGATTGTGCCATATGCTTACTAGCATCAAATCTTGCAACATTAATTGATACTAATGAAAAATTTGGATTTTCAAAATTGGACCATGACCCGGTTGTGAAATCTCCTAACTTAGTTCCAATAGCAATCGCTAAATCAGTTTTTTTTGCAAAGTTGTTTGCTGCTTTTCCTCCTAAACCTCCAATAGGTCCTAAAAAATGAGAATGATCTCTTTTCATAGAAGAATAACCCATTACAGTTTGTGTTACAGGTATATTGTGTTTAACTGCAAAAGTAGAAAGTTCCTCCATTGCATCTGAGTAAAAAACACCTCCACCAGAAATTATGATTGGATTTTTTGATTTTTTAATTTTTTCAGCCGCCTCTTTAATTTGAAAATCATCAGGTCTTGGTCTTCGTATATTATGGATTTTTTCTTTAAAAAAATCCTCAGGATAATCAAAAATTTCTCCTTGTATATCCTGACATAAAGATATGCATACTGGACCACAATCAGCTGGGTCTAATAAAACTTGTACAGCTTGGGGAAATGTTTGTAAAATTTGTTCTGGTCTAGTTATTCTATCAAAATATTTTGTAACTGGTTTAAAAGCATCATTTTGAGTAATTCCTGGATTATTAAAATGTTCTACTTGTTGTAAAACTGGATCAGGCATCCTGTTTGCGTAAGTATCACCTGGAAGAAATAAAATTGGCAGTCTATTACTCATCGCAACTGCTGCAGCTGTTACCATATTTGTAGAACCAGGACCTACAGAACTTGTTGCTACAAATACTTGTTTTCTTCTTTTTGCTCTAGCGTAAGCAATTCCTGTTAAAGCCATGTTTTGCTCATGATGACCTCTATAAGTTGGAAGTTTATCTTTATTTTCCTCTAAAGCTTGTCCTAAACAAGCTACATTACCATGACCAAATATTCCAAAAGCACCAGCGAATAAAGGTTCTTTTTTACCATCGATAAGAATTTTTTGAGAAGTCAGGAACTTTACAATTGCATGAGCACATGTAAGCTTTATTTTTTTCATAATTGTAGATATATTCTCTTAAAATTTCGCTTAATTAACCATAAAATAAAAATTATGTATAGTAAATTTGGGCAGTTCATTGATGGTAAGTGGCAACAAGCGGAAAAAAAAGAAACTTACGATGTTATAAATCCTGCTACGGAAGAAATTATTGGCCAAGCGTCTAAAGCGTCTTCAGCAGATGTTCAAAAAGCTCTTAAATCTGCAGAGAAAGGTTTGGAAGTTTGGAAAAACACTTTACCTTGGCAGAGATCATATATTATTAGAAAAATTGCTGATCTTTTAAGAAAAAAACAAGATGTTTTAGCAAAATGGTTAACGATTGAAGTTGGAAAACCTTTAGCAGAGGGAATTGGCGAAACTGGTGGGGCTGCTGATATTTTTGAGTGGAATGCTGAAGAAACAAAAAGAATTTATGGACAAACAGTCGAAAGTCGATTTCCAGATACCAGAGTTCATGTTTATTATCAGCCAGTTGGAGTTGTAGCAGCTTTAGTGCCATGGAATTTTCCTTTAATTCTAGCAGCAAGAAAAATTTCAACAGCATTAGCTGCCGGATGTTCAGTAATTTGTAAGCCTGATGTAATTACTCCAGGAACAGTAATGGAGTTAGTAGATATTTGTAAAGAAGCGGGAGTCCCTCCTGGAGTTGTAAACTTATTATCAGGAGATCCTGAAAGTATTTCAAATGAGTTGTTAGAGTCTGATATTATTAAAAAAGTTTCAATTACTGGATCAACAAGAGTAGGTAAATTAATCTTAAAAAAGGCCGCAGACAAAGTTCAAAGAGTCACTATGGAGCTTAGTGGACACTCACCTTTTATAGTTTTTGATGATGTTGATATAAATAAAGTTGCAGATATGGCAATTACTGCAAAATTTAGAAATAATGGTCAAGTTTGTATTTCACCTAACAGATTTTATATACAAGAAAATAAAAAAGACGAATTCATTAATGCGTTTATTGAAAGAACAAAAAAATTAAAAATTGGTAATGGTTTAGATGAAGGAGTTCAGTTAGGTCCTCTAACAACTGCAAAAAGATTAGGAGAAATTGAAGAATTAGTTGAAACAACTAAAAAGGAAGGAGCAAAAGTTTTATTGGGTGGAAAAAGACCTCAAGGTTTTAACAAAGGATATTTTTATGAGCCAACAGTTTTTGACAATGTAAAGGACAATTTTACAATAATGAAACAAGAACCATTTGGTCCATTAGTTCCAATGTTGTCATTTAAAACTTTTGATGAAGTAGTTGAGAGAGCTAATGATAATGACTTAGGATTATGTAGTTATATTTATACAAATTCTATGGACAAAGCTCACAGAGCTTCAGAATTAATGGAAACTGGTACTGTAGCGGTTAATACTCCTGCAGTTGCGATAGCTGAGGCACCTTTTGGCGGAATTAAACAAACTGGATATGGACGTGAAGGTGGTTCAATGGCAATTAAAGATTATCTTAATATAAAGTACACTCACCTTGGTTTGAAATCTTAAAATGAGGCCAAATAAAATAAAAAAGATGATGAGAGATGGTGAGCAAATAATTAATGGCTGGTTACAAATTCCTAGCTCTTTTTCAGCGGAAGTAATGTCTCATCAAGGTTGGGACTCGCTTACAATTGATATGCAACATGGTGTTATAGATTATCCAAATGCATTACAAATGCTGCAATCAATTTCATCTACAGATGTTACTCCTTTAGCAAGAGTAAACTGGAATGAACCAGGACAAATAATGAAAATTTTAGATGCAGGGTGCTACGGCGTAATTTGTCCAATGGTGAGCAACAAATTTGAAGCTGAAAAATTTGTTCAAGCATGCATGTATCCCCCTAAAGGGTATAGAAGTTTTGGACCAATTAGAGGATTAATTTATGGAGGTTCAGATTATGGAGATTTTGCAAATGATGAGATTTTAAAAATGGCAATGATAGAGACAAAAGAAGCCTTAGATAAATTAGATGAAATTATGAGTACGCCTGGAATAGATGGAATTTATATTGGACCTGCTGATTTAAGTCTGGCTATAGGTCAAAAACCAGCTTTTGATAATCCTGAAGGAAGTCCAACTTATGAAAAGATTTTGAATATATTGGAACATGCAAAAAAAAATAAAATTTTTGCAGGTATTCATAATGCTAGTCCAGAGTATGCAAAAAAAATGCTTAATTTAGGATTTAATTTGGTAACCATTGGATCCGATCAAAGGTATATGAGTGCAGGTGCAAAAGATGCTGTATCTAAATTAAAATCAATCAAATCAAAAGAAGACTCTAAAGCTTACTAAATTTAAGTGTCAGATAAAAAAAAAATTTTGATAATTCAACCTATTCATAAAGCGGGGATAGATCTCATAAAGAATAACACAAATTATGATTATGAGATTATTGAAAATATAGATGACAAAGATATTAAACAAAAAATTTTGGAGTGTGATGGTCTATCAATTAGAACAGCAAATTTATCTAGCGAATTAATCAATATATCAAAAAAACTTAAGATTATATCTCGCCATGGCGTTGGGTACGACAATATTGATCTCAAGTCTTCTAAAGAAAAAAATATCACCTTGGCAATTACGGCTACAGCAAATGCTGTTGCGGTGGCAGAACATGTTATGTTTATGTTGCTCAATATATCAAAGAGAAAAAACATGTATGATGAGGCTGTTAAAACAGGAAATTTTTCTAATAGAAACAAACTTCCAAAAACAATTGAACTTTGGAAAAAAAATATTTTAATTGCTGGATTTGGTAGAATTGGTCAATCTTTAATTAGAAGATGCAAAGGATTTGAAATGAATGTTTTTGTTTATGATCCATTTGTTTCAAAAGATATTATTGAGGAATTGGGTGGAAAAAAAGTTGAAGATCTTACAGAAGCAGTAAAATCTATGGATGCCATTTCTTTACATATGCCTCTTAATGAAAAAACGAAAAATATTATTAATTATGACTTACTTAAAACAATGAGGAAAAATTGTATAATTATTAATGCTGCAAGAGGTGGAATGATTAATGAGAATGACTTAGATAAAGCATTAAATGAAAGTCTTATATTTGGTGCAGGTTTAGATGTTTTTGAAACAGAACCACCTAAAGAGGATAATCCTTTGCTAAAAAACAATAAAGTTTTTTTAAGTCCTCATACCGCTGCATTTACTGAGGAATGCATGATAAGAATGGGAAAAGAAACAATACAAAATATAATTGATTTTTTTGAAAAAAAATTAGACAAATCAAAAATTATTAAACTTTAATTATGCGAATAAATTTCAAAAATTTTGGACTATTAGAAGCATTAGTATTGTTATCATTAGTATATGTGGTTGGGATGTTGATTTGGACCGCAAGTACAAGGCCCGCAGTTGAAGCAAAAGCTAACTTAGTCAAAGAAAATCATAAGAAAGTAGTCGATTTTATCAATGGAGAAATAAATAATTGCGGGAATAATGATGAAGGTAAATTGACTGTTTGGGGTGATCCGTGTAATGGCGAGTGGTCCTCATCCAAAGTTGTTAATTATATAAACAAAAATCTTAATATAGAGAATCCTTTTTCAGAGGATACTAAAGTAAAAACTGATCCTGATCCTAGAATTAAAGCAGAAGGTAAGGCGGGGCAATCAGTTGAGATGGGTGTTATATTTGTGATGTCATCAAATTTTTTACCTGATCCTGGATCTGAATGGGTTGTGGGTACTTGTTTTAAATCTCCATGTGTTGCTGCTGGAAATAATGAACTAACTTCACTCTATAGATAATCAATTTTTATAAATTTCAATTTCAGATTTTTTTAATGTATCTGTAAGATATTTATAACCAATTTTTGCATACTCTAACGGATTTGCTTTTGCCGGATCCTGCTCTGCCTCAACCACCAACCATCCTGAATAATTATTATTTTTTAATACATTAAATAAAGGTTGATAATCAATACAACCATCTCCTGGTACTGTAAACGCACCCTCTAAAAAAGCACCTCTAAAACTTAAATCCTCTTTTAAAGATTTTTCAAGAACTTGTTTTCTTATATCTTTACAATGGACGTGCAAAATTCTTTCATGATAATTTTGTAATATGTATTTTGAGTCCCCTTTTGCAAATAACATGTGTCCTGTATCTAATGTTAATTTTACACTTTCATGAGTATTTTCTATAAGTCTTTCAGTATCTTTTTGAGTTTCAATTACTGTTCCCATATGATGATGATATGCCAAAGGCATTCCTTCATCCTCTAAATATTTTCCTAGTTCAGAAATTTTTTCACAAAACTTCTGCCATTCATCTTTTTCCATTTGAGGCCGAGTTGATAATTTTCTATTAGGATCTCCTTGTATAGAGCCAGAAACTTCTGCGAAAACTATACAAGGTGCATCACAATCTTTAAATAAATTTAGTTGTTCTTGAATGGATTTTTTTTCTTCCTCAACAGAATTTTTTCTTAGATTAGCACCATACCATCCTGAGCAAAGTTTAAGATTAAATTGATCTAATTTTGGAATTAATTCCGAAGATTTCTTTGGAAATTTTCCACCAGACTCTATGCCTATATAGCCTGCTTCATTGGCTTCTTTTAAACATTGTTCTAATGAGGTGTCACCACCTAACTCAGGCATGTCATCATTACTCCATGCAATGGGTGCAACTCCTAATTTTACTGACATAAGAAATTTTTTTAGTTAAGTTATTATTTTAATACAAATTTTAAATGATTGATATAGCTTTATTTGGACTTGGTAGAATTGGTATTATGCATGGAAAAAATTTAATGCGTAGTAAAGATTTTAATCTTAAATATATTTATGACATTGAACAAAAATTATCTAAAAAGTATTCAAAAACATTAAAAACAAAAGCTATAAACAATCCATCTTTGGCTTATAAAGATAAAGATATAAAAGCTATTTTTATTGCCTCAACAACATCAACACATATTAAATTTATTTTAGATGGTGTTAAGAATAAAAAAATTATCTTTTGTGAAAAACCACTGGATTTAAGTATTAAGAAAATTGAGTCCTGCAAAAAAAAAATTAAAAGATTAAATCCAAAAATACAATTAGGTTTTAATAGACGATATGACCCAACACACAATAATTTAAGAAAACAATTACTAAGTGGAAAAATAGGTAAATTAGAAAAAATTATTATCACTAGTCGTGATCCTGCCCCACCAACTATGAAATATCTAAAAGAATCTGGTGGTATTTTTAGAGATATGATGATCCATGATTTTGATCTTGTTAGATTCTACCTTGGTAATGATGAGCCTGCGAAAATAATAGCTTCTGGTAGCAACATATCAGACAAAAGATTTGATAAAATAAAAGATTTTGAATTAGCATCTACCATAATTAGATCTAAAGCTGGTGTTCAGTGCATAATAACTAATTCCAGACATTGTAGTTTCGGTTATGATCAAAGAATAGAATTATTTGGATCAAAAGGTATGTTAATTTCAGAAAATAAAAGACAAAACGAGACATCTTTATATTCTGCACAATCAACTTCGAACAAATCTCCTTTGCTTAATTTTTTTATTGAGAGGTATAAAGATGCTTATAAAAATCAACTAAAGGATTTTGCAAAATTTATAAGAAAGAAAATTCAACCTCTTGCAGGATTTGAAGAGGGAAGAAAAGCTCTGATAATTGCGAATGCAGCTCAAAAATCTTTACAATCAAAAAAGTTTGAAAAACTTAATCTTTAATTGAATCAACCATAAGTAGAATGCAACCTGTCTGCTTTACAACCAAATAATATTTTGATTAGATTTTATTTTTAAAAGTTAACTTTAATTAGAGGAAAATAATGAAAACAATAAAAAACTTTATATTAGCTTTAGCTGCATGGGCAATGATGTCTGTATCTGCTTTAGCTGTAGATATAATTGTGGTTTCTCATGGTCAAGCAAATGATCCTTTCTGGTCAGTTGCTAAAAATGGAGTTGATGCTGGATGTAAAGACATGGGAGTGTCTTGCAAATACACAGCACCAGCTACTTTCGACATGGTAGAAATGGCAAAATTAATTGATAATGCTGTATCACAAAAACCGAAAGGTATTGTGATAACATTACCAGATGCTGCTGCTTTAGGAAAATCAGTTAAAGCTGCGATTGCTGCTGGTATTCCTGTAATATCAATGAACTCTGGATCTGATGATTATGCATCT
>LUMC01000044.1_pt1 | contig 24685 bp, 27 predicted proteins | sample 729671 | NCBI WGS metagenome assembly LUMC01 (sample SAMN03860273, study PRJNA289734) | marine metagenome | biome: seawater column; feature: ocean; material: water; isolation source: Red Sea water column Station 91 - depth 10m | place: Saudi Arabia: Red Sea | collected 2011-10-15 | depth 10 m | reverse complement strand
AGACTGATCGAAAAAAATGAAAACAATAAAATTTTAAAAAAAATTTTGGACACGTCTTTGCTATAAACTAGAAATTTTTTAATACAATATTTTTTTAAAAAGTCAAAAAATTGTCAATATTTGAACATTCATTATACAAAATTTAAAAGTATTTAAAAATTGTGAAAACATTTACAATTTTTAGCCTCTTAATTTATTGGTCAATCATTATATTATCACCTGTAATTTCAAAAGATTTAAAAATAGCTCAAATAGATGAAGTTATTGTGCCTTTATCTAAACCTAGTAAGTAGATCTTCCACCACTAATATCAAAAACTGCAGCTGTTGAAAAAGAGTTTTCCTCAGATGATAACCAACAAACCATTGAGGTTAATTCATGAACTTCTAAAAACCTGCCTTTTGGAACTTTTGAAAGCATTCTTTGCACATGTTCTTTTGACATTTGATTTAAAATTCTTGTGTTTGCTCCAGCGGGTGTGACTGCATTTACAGCAATATTATTTAAAGCCAGCTCTTTTCCTAAAGATTTTGTTAAACCAATTACTCCAGCTTTTGAAGAACTATAAGCACTAGCATTAGCATTGCCATCTTTGCCAGAAACTGATGCAATATTAACTATTCTTCCATAGTTATTTTTAATCATGTAAGGAACAACTACTTTACAACAATAGAAGATACCATTTAAATTAATCTCCATTATTTTGGACCAATCTTCAATTTTGTAATTCCATAATTCTGAAGTGGGTCCAGTTATACCTGCACTATTAACTAAAATATCTATCTTTGAATTTTCAGCTATTTTATCTACTGTATTTTTTACTTGAGTAAAATTTGATACATCTACAACATCATAACTTAATTTATCACTATTAATTTCTTTAGATGCTTTTTGTAATTCTGCTTCATCTATATCCCAAATTCGAACTTCACAACCTGACTTAATAAACCTTTTTGCAATATCCAAACCAAATCCTTGGGCTCCTCCAGTTATAATTGCAAATTTATTTTTAAGATCAAAATTATTCATTATTTTTTTAAAAGTAGATATAAAATATAAGACACAAGCGCACCTATTAGCCATCCAAAAGATTGTATGTTTAATAAGTTTATATTCCAGATAGTCGAAGCAGAGAAAATAAAACCAATTAATACAGAATATAATGCCTTTAAATTCCAACCACTATTATAAATATATATAGTAGTCTCTTCTGGATAAAATAATTCCTTATGATTAATTTTTTTATTCTGGACGAAGTAATAATCTGCAATAATAACGCCAAATATTGGACCCAAGAATGATGCTAGTGTATCAAACACACTTAAAGATAGTCCTTGGCTAAATATTGATAGCCAAAAAAAAGATACAAACAGCGCTAATAAAATAATTACAGCTCCAGAGCTTTTTAAATTTAAAGAATTGGGTAAAAAATTAATTAAAGTATTTTGAGAAGGTATATAATTAGCAATTAAATTTGATGAAATAGAGGAAATTAAAATAAGCATCAAAGATATTATTGTAAGATAATTGTTGTTGATTTTACCAATTATATCATTTGGATTTGTTAATAATCTTTCAACAGTAATAGAATTTTGTGCAAGAATAATATCAGATCCTAAACAAATTAATAAAGCAATAACGGAAAATAATACTAAATTTAATAGTAAAGCAAAATTTCCTCTATTCATTTCACTCTTACTCTTAGCGTAGCGTGCAAAATCACCAAAGTTTAACAAAAGAATTGAAAAATAGGCAAACATAGTTCCCACAACTGAAATAAATGGAAAAATATTATTTCTAGAAATAAAATTTTCAGTATTTGTGCTCAATATTAGAGAGCTGATTAATGCAACGTAGTTTTCAGAAATAATAATTATTAGAAATACTGTAAGCCCAAGATAAATAATTATTGATGAAAATTTAATAAAATTTTTATTAAAACTAGCTGTTTTAGTAAAAAGAACAAATTGTATAATTAAACACAGTATTAAAGATAAAAAATCAATTGCGTTTAAACCAAAGAAAAAAGTTAATAAAATTTCATGATTAAGTAACTGGCTATCTATTTTGAATAAAATAATTCTAAAAATATATCCTAGAGATTTTGAGATAAAAAATGTTTGAACTCCAAACATAAATATTCCGATTAATCCTCTTATCAATCCAAGATATCTTGCACCGCTAAAGCCCATTGAAAGTCTAAGAATTACTGGAAATGGTAAGCCACTACTTTGTGAGATACTTCCTATTAAATTTGTTAAAAAAAATACTATTAGGCCCGCAAATAACGTACCACTTAATACAACTAAACTATTTAAATCGTACAAAAGATATAAGGATGCAATTAATGAAAAACCAATAATACTTTGAATTGATACGGCCCAAAAGTTAAAGAAATCAAACCAACTCCAATCTCTATTATTTGGATTTATTGATACAAGTTCCCAATTTCTAAGTTGATATTTGTCTTTTACTGGAATCACAAAGATATATTAAACCAATATAAATTACTGTCCATATAGGAGTGTAGGCAACCACAGAACAATTTTAGGATATAATATTATAATAACTAAACCTATAACTTGTATGACCATAAATTGCATCATACCTAAGTAAATATCTTTTAGATCCCAACTTGGAACTACACCTTTTAAAAAATATGCTGATAAGGCAACAGGTGGTGAAAGCCAGGCAGTTTGAAGATTAACAGCAACTAAAATAGCAAACCAAGTTAAATTAAATTCTAAAGCCTCAACAAGAGGTAAAATTATTGGAACAACGATCATTACAATAGGAACCCATTCTAAAGGCCAGCCAAGTAAAAAAATCATAACCATTATCATTCCTAAAATCAGATACTTATTCATCTCAAGTGATAGTAAAAAATCAGTAAGAACCATCGGTGTTCCTAATCTAGCGAATACTGCACCAAAAAAATTAGAGGCAGCAACAAGCACCATAATTAAAGCAGAAATTTCTAAAGTTTTAACTAATGCATCTTGTAGTTTTTTGAACGTAAGTTTTTTATATGCCAAAGATAATAATAAAGCACCGCCAGCACCACATCCAGCAGCCTCAGTAGGAGTGGCAAAACCAAACAAAATACTTCCTAAAGCTGCAAAAACTAAAGCAGCAGGTGGGACTAAGCCTAAAAAAAATTCTAGCCAAAGTTTTTTTAAATCTGTAGTTCTTAATTCTTCTGGAATGGGAGGTCCCAGTTTTGGATTTAAAAAGCATCTAAGTGTTGTGTAAGCAGCGTATAAACAAGCTAATAAAATTCCTGGGACAATTGCTGCAGCAAAAAGATCTGTTACAGGTATTTCCATTATAGGACCCATTACAACTAGCATAATACTTGGTGGAATTAATATTCCTAGAGTTCCACCAGCTGTTATTGTGCCTGCTGCTAACTTAACATCATAACCAGATCTGTTCATAGACTTTGCAGCCATAATTCCTAGGATAGTTACTGAGGCTCCCACAATTCCTGTAGCTGCTGCAAAAATTACAGAAACAAATAATACAGCATAATATAATGAACCCTTAACCCTCGCTAACATCATTTGAAATGCTGAAAAAAGTCTTTCCATTAAACCTGCTTGCTCCATCATTATGCCCATAAAAACAAACAAGGGGACGGCGGCTAGGGTCTGCTCTGTCATAACCATGGAAAATTGAAGTGTCATTAAATAAAAAACTAATTTTCCAAAACCCAAGTATCCAAAAACGAAACCTAAAAAAATTAAAGTGAATGAAATTGGAAATCCAATAAATATAGCAAATAGCATTACTCCAATTAATACGAAACCTAAAATAGCTGGATCAATTAAATGTGAAATCATTCTTCTCCAGGCCACTTTCCTTTGGTAGCTGCGTAATAACTTTTTAAAATTTCTGAAACTCCTTGTATTAATAAAAATACAATACCAAACCAAAGACATGATTTAATGGGCCACATAATTGGCATCCACGTTGTATCCATGCCACGTTCATTTCTCATTATAGATTCTTGTACAAATCCAGTAGTCATATAGAGAAACACAATTAAACCTGGAAAATAAAATAATAAATAAAGCCAAAAATCAATTGTTCCTTGAGTTTTGGTTTTAAAATTTCTATATAAAAAATCTGCTCTTATATGAACACCTTTTGACAAAGCATAACCAGCACCTAACATGAAAAGTGCACCATAAAAAAATCTACTCATGTCATATGCCCAAATAGTTGGTGCTAAAAATAATTTACGAGCTAATACTTCGTAAACCATTCCAAGCATTAAAGGAATTGTAATCCAGCAAACAATATTACCAATGACCTTACTAAATTTATCAATATTAATTATTGTTTTAGCCATCCAAGAAGGCATATCCTCTGGCATCTTGCCAGAGCCGCCCCTTCTCTCTGCAATCATTTCATCTGAAATATCAAGTTTTGGACTTTTGTCGTTCATGTAAAGATAGAAGAGCGGGCCCTAGGGCCCGCTGTAATTGATTTAATTTACTTTTTCTTTAACTCATTTGCATAAGCCATTCCAAGCTTAGCATTTGATGTTTGTGCACCAGACCAAAATGGTACTGCAGTGTTAGCAAAGTTTATCATAGAGTCATAAACTTCTTTAAAGAATGGATTTTTAGCAGCATTCTTTTCAAGAGTTGCTTTTGCAGCAGCCATGTAAGCTGGGAAGTAATCAGCTGGAGTATCTTCAAGAATTACACCATGGTTTTCAGTTAAGTCTTTCAAAGCTAAACCGTTAGTATTAATTCTGTAAGCAAGAGCTCTCATTAAAGAAGCATCAGCAGCCATTTTCAAAGAAAATTTTTCATGATCTGTGAACTTCTCATATGTTGTTCCAGTAATATAAAAGTCAGCATTAACAACTACTTGGTGTAAACCTTGTAAGTAATAATGTTTTAGTACTTTGTGAATACCAAACACTTTATCAGGTTGTGGACAACACCATTCTGCAGCATCAATAGTTCCTGCTTCAAGAGCTGGAAGTATATCACCCCCACCCATTGCAACAGATGCTATACCAATATCTTTATAAGTTTGACCTGGAATTCCTGGAGGAGTTCTGAACTTAAACGTTCTGAAATCGTCCATGTTTTTGATTTGTCTTGGAAACCATCCTAAAGCCTCTGGACCAACTGGTTGCAACATGAAACCTTTAATATTTCTATTCATCTCTCCCCATAGACGGTCATATAATTGCTCACCACCACCGTATAAGAACCATGATAAAAACGCTATGTTGTCAATTCCAACTCCACCACCGGCAACAGGAGAACCAAATAACATTGCTGCTGGGTGTTCACCAGACCAATAGTGTGTCCATGCAAACCCGCAGTCAATTAATCCTTTGTCTACAGCATCAAGTGTTTCTTTAACACCTACAACTGTTCCTGCTGGCATAATCTCAAATTTAAGAGACCCATTAGTTAGTTTTGTTACGTTGTCAGTAAAGTCTTTCAACATTACCGCCTCATCACCTTTGGCGCTAATAACTGTCTGACACTTTAATGTTTTTGCTGCACTAGCATTCGAAATAAATCCAAACACTAAAAAAGAAGCAAACAACATTGAAATGATTTTTTTCATAATTTATCCCTCTCAGTTAAATTTAAAGTGCAGCATACTTTCAAAAATTATTAGGATACACAAGCATGAATTCGACATTATTTAATAAAAAATGTATAAAAAATTTAAATTAAGTTATTATTTTTATAAATATTCTAATCTATGGAAACTTTTGACTACATAATTGTAGGAGCTGGATCGGCAGGATGTGTTTTAGCTAATAGATTGTCTGCAGACCCAAATAATAAGGTTTTACTACTTGAGGCTGGTGGAAATGATACTTATCCGTGGATCCATATTCCAGTTGGTTACTATAAAACTATGCATAATCCAAAAGTTGATTGGTGTTTTAAAACTGAGCCCGACGAAACAATGAATAATAGATCTATCAGATATCCAAGAGGAAAAACTCTAGGTGAGAACAACGAATTAGGAAAAAGTGAATTTCATAATGATAGTGGACCAATAACTGTTGCAAATAAAAAAATAAATTTAAAATTACTTGATGAGTTTCAAAATGCTGCTGAGGAAGTTGGAATTCCAAAAACAATTGATTTTAATAAAGGGGATAATTTTGGAGTTGGTTTCTTTCAATTTACTACCAGTCATAGCAAATTTGGTCTTAAATTAAGATGTAGCGCTGCGAAAGGTTATTTGAATCCAGTAAAAAAAAGAAAAAATTTAAAAATTATAGTTAATGCCCATGTTCAAAAACTTAATTTTAATAATAAGTCTGTAGAGAGTGTAAGTTTTTTTACAGGTGATAAATTAAATCATGCAAAAGCAAACAAGGAGGTTATTTTATCTGCTGGAGCAATAGGATCGCCACATCTATTACAAATATCAGGAATTGGAGACAGTGAAAAAATTAAAAATCAAGGAATAGATATTGTGCATGAACTAAAGGGTGTGGGTAAAAATTTACAAGACCATTTAATGTTTAGGCCAGTTTATAAATTAAAAAATATTAAATCGCTAAATAGGGATGTTGAAAGTTTATATTCCAAGTTTTTAATGGGTCTTCAATATATTTTAAAACAAAGCGGTCCTATAACAATGGGTGCAAGTCAAGTATGTGCTTTTACTAAAAGTGATCCATCACGAGCTACACCAAACTTACAATTTCACGTTCAGCCACTAAGTACAGATATATTGGGGGTAACTCCAATGCACAATTTTGAAGGTATTACACCAACTGTTGCAAACATCAGACCTACAAGCAGAGGTGAAATTAATATAACTAGTAATGATAGTAGAGATAATCCAAAAATTAAGATGAACTATCTTTCTACAGAAGATGACAGGATAGTTGCTGCCAAAAGCTTAAAGCTTGTAAGAAAAATTATGCTAGAGACTGAAACTTTTAAAAAATATCAACCTGAAGAATATCGACCGGGAGTACATATCACTGATGATGAAGAATTAGTTAAAGCTGGTAGTGATTTTACTCAAACAATATTTCACCCAGTTGGAACTTGTAAAATGGGCAATGATGATAGCGCGGTCGTTAATGATAAATTATCAGTCCATGGAATACGAAACTTAAGAGTTATTGATGCATCGATAATGCCTAACATTACATCTGGAAACACTAATGCACCCACTATAATGATTGCTGAAAAAGGTGCAGATATGATATTGAACTCATAAATGTTTTCACCTGAACAAATTACAATCCTTTTACAAATAATATTTATAGATTTGGTATTAGCTGGCGATAATGCGATCATTATTGGAATGGTTGCATCTCAATTTCCTCCAGATCAAAGAAAGAAAATTATATTTTGGGGAATTGGAGGTGCTGTAATTTTAAGAATTATTTTAACTTTGATTACCGCCTACTTGCTCCAAATCACTGGACTACGATTAATCGGAGGATTGTTATTACTTTATATTGTTTACAAACTTTATACCGATGTCATAAAAAATAGTGGCAATGAAGAAAGTAATATAAAAGTTGATAACTCAAGTTTTTTTAAAGCAATTTTTACCGTTTTACTTGCAGATTTTACAATGAGTTTAGATAATGTTTTAGGTGTTGCGGGAGCTGCGAAAGATCACTATGGTTTGTTAGTGTTTGGCCTTGTTTTATCGATCATATTAATGGCTACTGCCGCAACGTTAATTTCAAATTGGATAAAAAAATACAAATGGATTGCGTGGTTAGGTTTATTTGCAATATTAATTGTGGCTTTAGATCTGATTTATACTGATATAAAATTACTTATTTAATGTATTTTAAAAAGATAAATTTAAAAAATAAATATGCTCTTGTTACTGGAGCGGGTAAAGGTTTAGGTAGAGCGTGCGCCATAGCATTAGCTGAAGCTGGGGCAATAATAATAGGATTAAGTAGAACAAAATCAGATTTAGACAAATTAGAAAAAGATATAAAAAAAGCAAAAAGCAAACTAATTAAAATTCACTGTGATGTAATGGATTATAGCGATCTAAGTGAGAAGTTAAAAAAAGTTAAATTTATCGACGTTTTGGTTAATAATGCAGGAACAAATTTACCAGAACCATTTGAAAAGGTAAAACAACAGAGCATGAATTATCTTGTTGATCTTAATCTTAAGTCTGCTTTTAACGTTGCGCAATTAGTTGTGAAGAAAATGCTTAAGAATAAAAAAAGAGGTGGATCTATCATTAACATGTCTTCACAGCTTGGACATGTGGGAATGTCTGGTCGAAATGTTTATAACATGACTAAATTTGGTATAGAAGGTCTAACTAAAGGTATGGGTGTTGAATTAGCAAATAGAAATATAAGAGTGAATACTGTTGCCCCTACTTTTGTTGAAACACCAATGGTTAAAAAATTTTTTAAAAACAAGAAATTTAAAAAACTTGCTCTTGATGGAATACCAATGGGAAAAGCTGCTAAAGAAAGCGATGTTGCAACTGCTGTATGTTTTTTAGCATCTGATGCTGCTGCAATGATTACAGGAACATCTATTCTTATAGATGGAGGATGGACAGCTAAATAATGAAGAAAATATTGCTTTTTATAGCAATTATATTCTCTACTCATACACAAGCACTTGAGTTTCAAGGTAAGTTTTTACAGGGACATTTTATTTTAGGTAAAGCAAAAATAGGTTCAAAAGTATTTATTGATAAAAAGCAGGTTAAAGTATCCAAAGATGGATATTTTGTATTTGGAATTGATAGAGATAGAAAATTTGATTTGGAAATTACAGAAGTTAATAATGGAAAAAAAAATAATGTAATTAAAAAAGTCTTTAAAAGAAAATATAACATTCAAAGAATAGATGGTTTACCTGAAAATAAAGTTACTCCACCTGAGTCTGTTTATAAAAGAATTAAAGAGGAAAATGGTAGGATTGGAAAAGCAAGAGCAATTAATTCAGATTTAACATTCTTTACCAATCAATTTATTATGCCTGTAAAAGGTATAATAAGTGGAGTGTATGGAAGTCAAAGAATTCTCAATGGAAAACCTAAGTGGCCTCATTATGGAATTGATATAGCAGCAAAAAAAGGCACGAAAATAAAATCATCAGGCTCTGGAATTGTTACTATGGCTGAGGATGACCTTTATTATACAGGTGGGACAATAATAATGGATCATGGTCATGGTATATCTACCATATATTCACACTTAGAGGACATAATGGTGAATGTTGGTGATGAGATTAAACAGGGCGATATTATTGGAACAGTTGGTTCAACTGGTAGATCAACGGGTCCACATCTTGATTTTAGAATAAATTGGTTTCAAACGAGACTTGATCCTATGAGTATTCTTCAATAAGTTCTAATTATGAAAAGTGAAATTAATCAAATAGCTAATAAATTAGTAAAAGCTTATAATACAAATACGTTTATAAATCCCATCCCAGTAAAATATTGTAAAAATATTAATCTAGCTAATAAAGTTAGGAAACTATGTGAAGATAAAGTTAGTGATGAAACCATAGGTATAAAAGCAGGTGGAACAGGAATTCAAGCTCTTAAAAAACTAGGAGAAAAAGAGCCTTTTATTGCAAAAATTTTTAAAAAAAGATTTCTTAAATCAGGTCAAAACGTAAAGATATATAAAAATACCAAAGGTATTGAGGTTGAGGTTTATTATTTAATAAAGAAATCTTTCTTCGATTTTAAAGGTAAAGTTACAAAAAATAATATTTCTAAATTTATAAAATTTATGGGGCCTTGTTTTGAAATTGTTGGATTTAGACAAAGAAATAAGCAATTTAATTACCTTGGAGATATTTGTAGTGATTTTGGATTTAATATTAAGTTTATAGTTGGAAAAAAAATCAAATTTAAAAAACTTAACTTAAATAATTTAAAAACTTCATTAGAAAGTAAAAAAAATGGTTTGAAAGTTAATGGTAATACAAATATTGTTTATATCAATCCATTAAATTGTTTAAGATTTGTTTTAAATAAAGTTAAAAAAGAAAAAATAAACTTAAATAAAGACTTTTATGTTTTCACGGGTTCCACTGTAGGTGTTGTGCCCTTCAAAGGAAAAGGATTATACAAAGGTACTATTGATAAAATTGGCTCTGTTAGTGTTAATATCAGGTAATGTCACTTCACTTTTCTAAAGAGGAATTTAAATCTAGAAAATCAAATATTTTAAATTCAATGAAGGAGCAAAACATCGATGCTCTGTTGATGTTTAGACAAGAGTCTATGTATTGGTTAACTGGTTATGATACATTTGGCTACGTTTTTTTCCAAACTTTAGTCTTAGATCAAAAAGGTAATTTAATTTTATTAACAAGAGCACCGGATCTAAGGCAAGCACAAAACACATCAATTATTAATGATATAAGAATTTGGGTTGATAAAGATGGTTCAAATCCAACTGATGATCTAAAAATTATTTTAGATGAGTTAAATTTAAAAGGTAAAAAAATTGGAATTGAATATGAGGCCTATGGATTGACTGGTAGAAATGCAATTAAATTAAATCAATCTTTGGAAAATTACTGTTCAATTGAGGATAAATCAGAATTAATTACAAAACTAAGAGTGGTAAAATCTGATGAAGAAATAACATATGTTAGAAAGGCTGCGAACCTAGCTGATTTGGCACTTGAAGAAGTGTGGAAATATGCAAAATCTGGTGCGAGCGAAGCTAAAATTTTAGCTGAAATGAATAGAGTTATCTTTGAAGGTGGTGGTGACTATCCAGCTAATGAATTTATTATTGGTTCAGGAAAAAATGCCCTACTCTGTCGATATCAAGCTGAAAAACAAATTTTAAACAAAGAAGATCAGCTAACTATTGAGTGGGCAGGTACTTATAGACACTACCATTCAGCGATGTTTAGAACTATTCCGATCGGTAAAGCAAATCAAAAACATTTTAAGATGCATGAAGCTTGTGTTGAAGCATTAACAAATTGTGAAAATAAATTAAAACCTGGAAACAAAATTGGTGAAGTTTTTGATATTCATGCAAAAACATTTGATGATCATGGATTTAAAAATGCAAGAATGAATGCTTGCGGTTATTCACTAGGAGCAACTTTTTCTCCTAACTGGATGGATTGGCCAATGCTATACACTGGAAATCCATATATAATTCAATCGGGGAACGTGTTCTTCATGCACATGATTTTGATGGATTCAGAGAGTAATTTAGCAATGAATTTAGGTGAGACATATCTCGTGACAAAAAATGGTAATGAAAGATTAGGTAAACAAAAATTAGATTTAGTTGTTCTCTAATTTTTATATTCAACCCTAAACATTGCTTCGTTTCTTCTCATTATTGGTAGAGTAAAAGGGCTATTGTAAGTTGCTTTGATTGGAGAGCTTTGAATTTGAATATTATCTTTAGTTAATTGATCTTCTAAAATACTTTTATGTTTAATAAAATTTTTCTCTGATGCCCTACCAGAATATCTAATTACAGCATAATGCCCGCCTTCAATAATAATTACTTCTACATCGGAGTTTGTAGGATATGGAACATTATCTTTATTAAATTTTGATGGAAGATAAAACTGCATCGTCATATTTCCAGATTTCTCTGTTTGCGTTACTGGGATTGTCATTTTAATTTCTTGATTTTTCTTATTTTTACCTGAGATATAATTAAATAACTTTCTAAAACTATTGTCTCCAGTTGTACTCACTACTTCTACAGCTAAACGATCTGCGTATTTACGAATTTCATACACATCAGTTGATTTTATAATATCATATTTTGCTTCCTCGCTAGCCATCACACTAGAATAGTTAAAAATAGATATACTGTAAAATATAATTAATAAAATTTTTTTCACTTTAAATTATAGTTTAGTTACCGTCCCATTTTGCCTTATAATTCCATTTAGCTCTGAAATCTTTAGGTGCTTTTTTAAATTCTTTTTCACATTCTTTGAATAATTTATTGAAAGGTTCATTAGTCTGTAGTTCTAATTTAATATCTTCATGAGTTTTAAGTTTTTCATAATTATTTGACTCAACACTTGCTTTATTTTTTGCACAAACACCAATCATCATATCATGTTTAATAATTCGATCTTTTTGTTTATTGCTCTGAAAAATTTGGTTAATTCCGTATACTATAAGTAAAATTACAATGCTTATTATTATTATTTGTGATTTTTTCTGTTGCTGCATATTAAAACAAAAATTAATATAAAATTCTTTAATTGATATAACAAAAATTAATATACAATAATTTAATGAAAAAAATAATTAACAATCCAAGTAATTTTGTTGATGAAACAATAGATGGACTTATTAAATCTCACCCAAATATTTATTCACTAGCTTCAGATAATTCGAGAGTTATTACTCGTGCAATAAAGTCCTCAAATAAAGTTGGTTTAGTAACCGGTGGAGGGTCTGGTCATTTGCCAGTTTTTACAGGCTATGTTGGAAAAGGGTTGTTAGATAGTTGTGCTATAGGATCTGTATTTGCTTCACCATCTGTTGATCAAATAGCATCTGCCATCCGTAATGCAAATAATGGTAATGGAGTGCTGTGCATTTTGGGTAATTATGGTGGAGATGTAATGAATTTTGAAATGGCTTGTGAAATAGTTAAAGACGAAGGTATTGAAACTAAAACTGTTATAGTTGCAGATGATATTGCAAGTGCAAAACCTGAAGAAAAAGAAAAAAGACGAGGTATTGCTGGTATGATATTTGTTTTTAAAGTTGCAGGGGCGTTAGCTGAAACGGGGGCATCTCTTCAAGATGTTTGTGAAATAGCACTTGAAACTAATTCAAATATTAGAACATTAGGCGTTGCTCTTTCTCCTTGTATATTGCCTGAAGCTGGAAAACCTACATTTGAAATTAATGATGATGAAATAGAAATAGGAATGGGTATTCATGGTGAACCAGGTATTTCAAGAGAAAAATTAAAGTCAGCAAATGATTTGACAGATGATATATGTAATCGAATACTAGCTGATTTCGATTTGTCTGATCAAGAGATCGGGTTAATGATAAATAGCCTAGGAGCTACTCCACTTGAAGAACTTTACATTGTATCAAGAAGAGTTGTCGAAAATTTTAACAAAAAAAAAATAAAAATTTTTAAAAATTATGTTGGAAGATATGCAACTTCAATGGAAATGGCAGGAATGTCTGTAACTGTTTTAAAACTTAATAAAAATATTAAAGAAAATTTATTAGCTCCTTCTTATTGTCCATTCTGGACAAATTAAAATGTTAAATAAAGAAAATTTAATAATAATTTTGGATAAATTATTTGACCTGTCCAAAAAATATTACGATGATTTCAACTCTGCTGATGCTAAAATTGGAGACGGAGATTTAGGCATTACCATTCTTCATGGATTAGAAGAAATCCAGAAAAATAAGGTGTCTTTTAGCAATGATATGGGAGAAAATTTTATGGTTTGCTCAAAAGCTTTTGTTAAAAGGTCAGGATCTAGTTTTGGAACATTAATAGCATTTTCATTAATGAACATTTCAAAAAAAATGCAAGGTAAAACACATTGTGATCATAATGATATAATCAATTTTTTTGAAACAGCTCTTAAGACAATTTTAGAGAGAGGTAAAACAAATTTAGGTGATAAAACAATTGCAGATACACTTGATTTAATAATAAAAAAAATAAAGAAAAGTACTAATTATAATGATGATATTAAATCAGCTTGTTTAGAAGCTCTAGAGAATTTTAAAGGAAAAAAAATTTTGATTGGTAGAGCAAGAATGTTTGAAGACAAAACAAAAGAATTTGATGATCCTGGGATGTTTGCTTTAAGTAAACTTTGTGAAATTTTTTAGTTACAATTATCTCTATTTATATTTATCTTCAATTTCATAATACTCATTGAAACCTACTATATCCCTTAACTCAGAGAATTTTGAAACATTTGTGTTATAAACTTTATTCTTCATATTTTTCAAACATTCCTGCATAGTTTTAACTGAAGCACTCATTAAAGTAAGTGGCATGACTGCTATTTTATAGCCAATTTCCTCTAACTCATTTATCTCTAATAAAGGCGTATCTCCATCTTCAATTAAATTAATCATATGATGGCCTGGGACTTCCTTAATTATTCTTTTCATATCATCTTTAGATTTTACTGCTTCAATAAATAAAATATCAGCGCCAATTTCTGAAAAAGCTTTCATTCTCTCTATTGCATCATCCAAGCCTCTAGTTGCAATTGCATCTGTTCGAGCCATAATTAAAATATCTTTATCTCCAAATTTGCTGGCATCTACTGCTGCTTTAATTCTTGATTTAGCTTCATCTAAGTCAACAACATCTTTCCCTTTGGTGTGACCACATTTTTTTGGCCATTTTTGATCTTCAATCATTACTCCTGCTGCTCCGGCATCCGCATAACCACGTACTGTTCTAAACACATTTACAGAATTTCCATATCCTGTATCACCATCAAAAATAATTGGTATAGATGTTGAATTACAAATATTTCTTACTTGATCAGCCATTTCAGAAAATGAGATTAAACCAGTATCAGGCATTCCAAGTCTGGTAGACGAAACACTAAAGCCAGACATAAAACCAATTTCTAAACCCTCTTTTTCAATTAATTTTGCCGAGAGAGAATCAAAACATCCTGGCATTACTATGATTTCTTTTTTATTTAAGCGCTCTTTAAGTTTAGCTGCTTTATCTTTTGATTTTATTTTTGAAAACATAATTATAATTTAAAAGGTATATATAAAGCTAAATCGGGAAATAAGTAAACTACAAAAACTGTAAATAACATAATTATCACAAAAGGTATTACGCCTTTCGCTATCTCTGACATTTTTGCTTTTCCAATTGCTTGCAGGACATAAATATTCAATCCTACAGGAGGAGTAATTAATGCACACTCAATCATAAGTGTAAAAATAATTCCAAACCAAATTAAATCTATATTCATTGCTGCAATTGAAATAGAAAATATTGGCATCATAATAAGTATCAATGAGAGAGTTTCCATAATAAAACCTAATATTAATAATGTAATGCACACAACCAAAATAAATAAACCTTGCTCGTTAATGTTGGTTACAATGAATGATGATAATTCTTGTGGAATTCTATAAAGTGAAATTGCTTTACCAAAGATTTTAGCGCCAGCAATAATGATAAAAATTGTTACTGGCGTTTTCATGGTTTCAAAACCAGCTTCAATAAAACCTTTAAAATTTAATCTTTTTTTAGCAACAACATAAATAAATGATATCAAAAAACCAATTCCACCGGCTTCTGTTGGTGTATATATACCGGCATAAATACCTCCAAGCATAATAAATGCCATCAATAAAATTGGTAATCCTCTTTTGGTATATTTGATTTTTTCCTCTAATGTGCTTTTAACATTTACAACTTCTTTATTAAAAAATTTTACATAAATTACAGAAAAGAAAATAAAAAATAGTGCCAAACAAACACCAGGTCCAATTCCAGCGAGAAACATGCTTAAAACAGACTCTTCTACCACGAAAGCATAGACAATCATTGGAATTGATGGAGGTATTAAAATACCAAGTGTCCCTCCAGCTGCAAGAATTCCTAGAGTAAAATTTCTATGGTAACCCCTATTTATCATTGCTGGGAAAGCAACTGTAGATATAGTGGCTGCTGTAGCAACTGAAGATCCTGATATTGCTGCAAAAATACTACATGAAACTATTGTGGCTATTGCTAAACCACCAGGAAAATTACCAACCCAACTTTGCGCAAAATTAAATAGATCTTCTCCAACTCCAGCCTTAAGCAAAATATTTGACATCATTAAAAACATAGGAACTGCCAACAAAATAAAATTATCAGCAACACTGTAAAATGTCTGGGGTACCATTAATGGTGAAATATCACCAAAAATCATTAATCCTAATCCTATTGTTCCCAATCCAAAGGCAATCGGAACTCCTAGAAATAAAACAAAAAATAATATGAATAAAATTATTGCAACAGTCATTTAAACAAATCTCTAAAGTAATTAATAATTTCTAAGAACACTCTTATAACTAAAAAACCAAAACAGAGTGGTATTGCAAATTCTGTGAGGAATGAAGGAACGTCTAAAATTGTAGAACTGGTTCTACCAACTTTTAAAGAGTCGTAAGCTATTAACCAGCCAAAATATAATACAAAACAACTAAACGTTAATATAAATATAGCACTAATAAGGTCTAAAAATCTTTTTCCAGCATCATTTAATTTGTCATAAATTACTGTAATTCTAATAAATTCTTTTTTATGAAATGAATATGTAAGAGCCAAGTAAGTTGCCCAGATTTGAAGAAATCTTGAAATCTCATTTACCCATACAGTTGGAGAATTAAACAAATATCTCATTATAACTTCATAAGAAACTATAAATCCTATAGATATAAATAAAGCCGAAGCTAAATAGCCAGAATATTTTATAACTTTGTTGTAAATTTCCATGAGAAAAACCCCGCATAAGAGTATGCGGGGTTAATTTTTCTTAAAGTTTATTTGCAGCTTTTACTAGCTTATCTCCTACACCTCCAGAACCACCTGTTCTAGAAATATAGTCTTCAATTACAGATGAAGATGCTTTTTTAAGCGCAGATACTTCTGAACTAGATAATTTCACAATGTTCATTCCGTTCTCTTTTGCTTCTTTGTAAGCTCCAGCTTCAATATTTGCCATATCATCTCTTACAGCTTTTTCTGCAACTTTAGATGCTTCTGCAATGGCATCTCTTTGTTTTTGTGTCAAAGAATTAAGCCATTTATCATTTGCAACCACAACAAATTCTATGTCACCATGATTTGTTACTGTTAATGTATCCATAACTTGATAGAGTTTACGAGATTTTACTCCCGATACACCTGTCATACCTGCATCAACTGTTTTTCTTTGGTATGCAAGATACTGCTCTGATCCTGAAATCAGTGCTGGTTTACCACCCAATGAAGTTACGAAAGCTCCAAGTGTTTTTCCAAAAACTCTAATTTTTTTGTCTTTAAAATCAGCTGGAGACTTCATTGGTCCACCATTTGATAGCATAATTGCTGATCCATAAGCTTGATAATAAAGCGGTACTGCTCCAGTATTTGCAATAGCAGGGTCTAAAATTGTTCTAATTTCTGATCCAGCACTTGTTGCTTTTCTAATTTTATCCTCAGAGTCAAAAAGGAAAGGTAAATAAAATATATCTACTTCAGGGTTTGTTCCTGCAAACCTAGTAATTGATGCAACACCCGCTTCAATAGCTCCTGACCCGACTGCTTGTGGTACCTCTTTATCTTTATATAATTGAGCAGAGTCGTAAATTTCAACTTTAATATCTGATCTAGCCTCTAATTCTTTTTTAAACACTAATAGATTTTGACCTAAATGCGCTTTCAAAGGAAGTTGAAGCGTTATTCTCATTTTTGTTTCGGCAAAACTTGCACTCGCAATTGAAACAAAGATGAAAGAAAATATTATTTTTTTTAAGATTTTCATTTTTCCCTCTAATTTGTTAGTTTTAACTATTAAAGTCGACTTTAAAATTAAATACAATATTAATAATCAACTATGAACTGGATTATATTTACGTTTTTTGGTGCTTTTTTCCAAAATTTAAGATCATCGTTACAAAAAAAATTAAATAAAGATCTTTCATTAATTGCATCAAGTTACGTTAGGTTTGTTTTTGCTTTACCTTTTGCAACAATATTATTTTTCTCTTACTTTCAAAATTTTTCAATCATTTCAGTAATTTTATCTAATTCAAATTTCATTATTTACACATTTTTTGGCTCTGTACTTCAAATAATGTTTACTTTCAGTCTCTTATATTTATTTAGATTTTCAAATTTTGTAGTTGGTACTTCATTAAGTAAAACTGAAGTAATTCAGGTTGCAATTTTTGAATACATTGTTTTGAATGATAAGCTTAATGCTGCTGGTGTAATTGGAATTATAATAGCAACTACTGGAGTAATAATAATGACTATAAAAGATGTAAATTTTTTTATTAAAAATTTATTTTCAAAAACAACATTAATTGGTCTTATTACTGGATTGTTTTTAGGACTTAGTGTTGTTTATTTTCGAGCTGCTGCCTTATCATTAGAAAATATTTCATCTAATTTTGAAAAAGCATTAAGCACTTTATTTTTTGGGCTACTTATCCAAACTTTTATACTAACTATTTACCTTCTTATTTTTGAAAAATCTGAATTTAAAAAACTATATAACAATAAGTTTACATCTTGTTTGGCTGGTCTATCCGGTTTTCTAGCCACTCTATCCTGGTTTTATGCATTTACACTTATTCAATCATCATTTGTTAGAGCACTTGGACAAATTGAAATACTTTTTAGTTTCGTATCGTCTAAATATTTATTTAAAGAAAAACTAAGTAAAATTGAATTGTTTGGAATATTAATATTTATATCTGGCGTATCTCTGATGTTATTAACAAGAACAAGTTAGTTCCTCTTCGATTAACTTTTTTCTTAACACTTTTGTTATAACTTTCATTATTAATAATGACATCATTAGCCTAAATTGAACATAAATATTCTTTAATAAACTAATTAAAATTGATTTAATACGGAATGTCTTTTAAAAAGAATGTAGACCATTATGTTGAGCAATCTGCAAAAAATTTAAATTTTACCTCAGATTTACTTGAACATATAAAAGCAACACATTCATTAATTAAAGTTAATGTTGGGGTCGAAATTGATGGTGGAATAAAAAATTTTACTGGTTGGAGAGCAGTTCATTCAGAACATATTCTGCCTAGTAAAGGTGGATTAAGATATTCAAATTCTGTGGATCAAGATGATACAGAGGCGCTTGCAGCATTAATGACTTATAAATGTGCAATAGTTGATATTCCTTATGGTGGATCTAAAGGTGGATTAAGAATAAATCCAAATGAGTACAATGAAAATCAATTAAGGAATATTACAAAAACTTTTGCAACAAAATTAATTAAAAAAGGATTTATTTCTCCTGCAATAAATGTTCCAGCGCCTGATGTTGGAACCTCTGAGAGGGAAATGGGATGGATTAAAGATGTTTATAAATCTTTAAGACCAGAAGATATTAATTATAGAGCATGTGTGACCGGTAAACCAAGACATGGAGGAGGAATTGCAGGAAGAACTGAGGCAACAGGAAGAGGTATTGAAGAGGTAATAAGAGAATTTTTTAGAAATAAAGAAGAAGTTAAAAAAGCAAAATTAAATGAAAATTTAAAAGATAATAGAATTGTTATCCAAGGGTTCGGTAACGTTGGAAGACATTTAGCTTATGAGCTTTATAATAGAGATAATGCAAAAATAATTGCAATTGGTGAATATAATGGAATTTTATATAACGAAAATGGAATAGATATTAATAAACTAATTGAATGTGTTTTATTTAAAAAAACTATTGAAAATAATGATCTTGGAAAATTTATTAGAAATCCAAAAGAAATTGTTGAGGTTGAGTGTGATATTTTAGTCCCAGCTGCGCTTGAGGGTGTTATCAACAAAGATAATGTTGAGAAAGTAAAAACAAAACTGATTGTTGAAGCCGCTAATGGGCCAATAGATCCTGCAAGTGATAAAATATTATTTAATAAAGGAGTAACAGTTCTTCCTGATATTTATGTAAATGCTGGTGGAGTTGTTGTTTCATATTTCGAATGGGTTAAAAATTTATCACATATTAGATTTGGTAGAATGGAGAAAAGATATCAAGAACACAAACTATTGGAATTGATAAAACTCATAGAAAAAACAACAAATACAAAAACAGATCCAGAATTGATAAAAACTATTGTGCATGGTGCTGATGAAATTGATTTGACTAATTCTGGTCTTGAAGACTCAATGAGAAATTCTTTTAATGAAATACTAAGTATAAAAAAACAAATTAAAAAATCTTTTAGAGAAAGTGCTTATTACTTGTCTTTAAAAAAACTTAGGAAGTTTTACACAAAAGAAGGTCTACCAAGACACTAACTGCTTTTCTTTTTCTCTTTTTTAGCTTTTCTTTTTTCTTTGAGAGTTAACTTTGCTTTTTTCATCACGCTAGAGTCTTTAAATGATTTACCACTATATCTTTTTGACATTATTGTTGGTCTTGAAATTCTAAATTTCCTCTAGAGTTAACTTTTTTCTTTACATGTCTGTAATAACTTACATCATTTATAAGCTTAATTAGATCTATCCCTTTATCTTCGTATCTTCTCTTAATAGTATTTCTTGAAACCATTACTAAATTTAAGTTTTCAACAAAACTTTCTGTCCATTCTTTTTCAATTTTATCTTTAATCATTTTTTTTAAAAATATCCTGAAATCTGAACAGGTTATCATTTTTAGTTTTTCATTTAATAAAGCCATATTTTTATAATAACAAAAAAAAATTAGTAATCTAGTTCTAGGTAACTTGTCAGATAATTTGCTTGATTGTCATCATAATTACTAACAATTATTATTCTTTCGTTAGCAGTGTCTCTTTTAAGACAAATTCCTCCAATGTCACAAAACCTTGAGTTTAATCCTTTATTTGTAGCTGCATCCTCATCTTTGTTGTAAATATTTTTAAACTTCATTGTATCGTTTATATGCAATATAAGTATATTTCTTAATAATCTTATATGTCTTTTGCTGGGATCTAATACATATGGACATATATCAACTGTATTATTAAGTAAATTAACTTTTTCACCAACATTACATTTTTCAAATTCTGCTTTATATAATTTAACGAGCATATCATGACGAGACTTGACAGCATTTTTTTTTGCACTTGAGGTGTAGCCACTATAGGCAACTACACCTACTGCTGCCAATATCCCAATTATTGCTACAACAACTAACAGTTCAATTAAAGTGAAACCTTTTTGTTTCATAAAATAACATTATGTAATTATTGCTTAGGTTTATAGATATAATGTGATCAATTTGAGTGAATTAATTTTAATTATAACTAGACATAAATTTTTTAATTCTTTTAGCCCCTTCGATTATATCTTCAGTGCTTCTAGCGTAAGAAAATCTAATTGTATTTGCTCCCCTTTTTTGATCAAAATCTAAGCCTGGAGTTATAGCAACACCCGCTTCATCTAAAACTTTCTTACAAAAACTTAAACTATCATTGCTAAATTTAGATATATCAACATAAATATAAAAAGCTCCATCTGGTGGTGAAAAAGTTGTAAAGCCTGCTTTAGGTAATTCCTCTAATAAAATTTCTCTATTTTTTTTATAGACGTTTACATTTTGATCTAACTCTTCTTTAGCATCCAATGCAGCGAGAGCAGTAATTTGACTGGCATGTGGGGGACAAATAAATAAATTTTGTGAAACTTTTTCAACTTGTCTTACATGATCTTCTGGAACAATCATCCATCCAACTCTCCAACCTGTCATTGAAAAATATTTTGAAAAGGAATTTATTACATAGCAATGATCTGTTATTTCTAATGCTGAGACCGCTTTACTCTCATATTCTAATCCATGATATATTTCATCGCTAATAAAACTAACATTATGTTCTTTAGAACATTCAATTAATTTTCTTAGAGAAGATTTATTTAACATTGATCCAGTTGGATTAGCTGGAGATGCAACTAATACTCCATTTAAATTATTTTTCTTTATATCTTCTGAAGTGGGTTGATATTTGTTTTGAAGTTTTGTTTCTATATCAACAGGTACTAAATTTTGAGCTTTGAGGATTTGTCTATAACTTGGATATCCTGGAGATCCTATACCTACTCTCTCTCCTGCATCAAATAATGTTGCAAACGACAGTATAAATCCTCCAGAAGAACCTGTTGTAATAATTACTCGCTCTGGATTTAAATCAATATTGTACCAATCGCCATACAATTTTGAGATTCTAGATCGTAACTGAGGTAAGCCTAAGGTAACAGTATATCCAAGATTATTATTTTTTAATTCTTTTTTTATATACTCATTTGCAAGCTTTGGAGCAGGCGTACCTGGTTGCCCCACTTCCATATGAATAATTTTTTTACCTGCCTGCTCTGCTTTTCTAGCAGCTTCCATAACATCCATTACAATAAAAGGATCTACATTAGATCTTTTAGATTTTTTCATTATTTTATATTTTTATTGATCTCTTCTTCGCAAAAAACCTTGATTTCCTCTATGGGTTTATCTTTAAGTATTTTCTTTTGAGCAATCATACATGACTTGATAGATTTACTTTTGCTAAATTCCCCATATTTTCCTTTTGTAAAAAAAAGAAAAAGAAAAGCTGTTAGTATAATTAGAAAAATTTTTAAGTTTTTATTTATTTTAAACATCGGACCTTGCTCTAATTCTTTCGTAAGCTAATCTAGTGTAAATTCCTAGATTTAAAAAGGGTTGAGGTGGTAACCAATTAGGTTTTTTTCTATCTTGTATAACAGATATTTCATCAGATTGTTGGTCTGACGCCATTATTGCTATTTGTTCGCCAAATAAAGTTCCAACACCAATACCTGAGCCATTGTAACAACCTGCAGCATAAATATTATTGTCAATTTTTTCAAAAATTTGTGAACCGTTTCCACTTCGACAAACAATTCCAGACCAGCTATTTTCGATAATATTATCAGGTAAATTTGGAAATCTTTTTTTTATTCCAGTATGGTGTAATTGAGATCTTTTATTTAATTTTGATATGTCCATTGAATATGGATTTTCAACTTCAGCAGTATTTCTAATTAAAATTCTACGATCTTTAGTAGTTCTAACGGTTGCTCCCATGGGTCTAATTGGTAACACGCCCCACTCCTTTGGAGACCCTATTTCTTTAAATTCATTTTCTGTTAAAGGACGTGTCATGCTGGCTGTTAAAGTTATTGGAAAACTAAAATTTTTTTTTATATTTAATGATTTTAAAAACCCATTAGTACAAAAAATAATTTTTTTTGTTTTAATTTGATTTTTTTTAAATTGGCACTCAATATTATTTGTAACTTTTTTCCAATTTAATAATTCTGTATTTTCATATAATTCAACATTATCTGGCAAAGTGCCAACCATCGACCTTGCTAATTTTGCAGGATTTAAAAGTATACCGCCTTTTGTATAAACTCCAATTTTGTAAAAAGAAGTTCCTAACCTATCTTTAAGTTTTGATTTATCTAAAACTTCATTTTGAAAACCCAGTTCATTTAAGAGTTTACTAAATAGTATTGCTTTATCTTCATCTTTTAGATTTGAAGATGCAAAATATTTTCCACATTCATTCCAATCACAGTCTACTTGAAATTCTTTAATATATTTTTTGACTGTTTTAATACCTAAATCATAAATTTTTGTTTTAGTTTTATAATTATTGATATCTTTATTTGACGTAAATCCATCGTTTAATGTTGTATCCACTAAATAACCAGAGTTTCTTCCACTACCACCTTCACCAGCCAATTGTGCATCTACAACTATAATTTTTGATTTTTTTTTAATTTCAGAAAGTTTTCTAGCTGCCGATAAACCAGTATATCCAGCGCCAACTATTAGATAATCACAAATTAAATTTTCTGATAATGTTTTAATGTTATTCCTAGTTTGAAGTTGATTTATCCAAACACAGCTATTGTCATTAATTAGTCTCAAAATTTTAAGATTATGAAATAAAATATTATGTATATACAATATACATAATCGTGAGATTTGTTTAGTTAATTTGAGAGTGATTTTTGAGGTTTCATATCCTCTTTTTTGATTCCAGCTACACGAACAGGTTTTTTCATAGCATCTCTTCTAAACGGCTCACCTAATTCTTGATTTAATATAACCTCAATAAATGTTGTAATTCCTTGTTTTTGATCTTCACAAGATTGTTTAATGGCAGCTGTAGTTTCTTCCATTGTTTTAACAGTAACTCCCTTTAAACCGCAAGCAGTTGCCACTTTTGCATAACTTAATTCTGGATCAAGTTCTGTTCCAACAAAATTATCATCAAACCATAATATTGAATTTCTTTTTTCTGCACCCCACTGATAATTTCTAAAAATAACCATTGTTATTGCTGGCCACTCTTTTCTTGCACACGAACTCATTTCGTTCATAGATATTCCAAATGCACCATCACCTGCAAAACCAATTACTGGTGTATCAGGACAACCTATTTTTGCACCTAATATTGATGGAAAACCATATCCACAAGGCCCAAATAAGCCAGGTGCTAAATACTTTCGTCCTTTTTCAAAAGTTGGATAAGCGTTTCCAATTGCACAGTTGTTTCCTATATCACTTGAAATAATCACATCATCTGGCATTCCAACTTGAATTGCTCTCCATGCTTGTCGAGGAGACATTCGGTCTGAATCTCTCTCTCTTGCCTCTTTATTCCAAACTGTTCCTGGATCATCATCCTCATGATCTAGGCTAGTAAGAGTTTGTAGCCATGCAGATTTTGTTTGGTGTATTAAATTTTTTCTTTCGTCTCTATTGTTGTCGCCAGCGTTTGATGAAAGTTTTTGTAAAATTTGTTGTGAAACTAATTTTGCATCTCCACAAATTCCAACTGTAACTTTTTTTGTTAATCCAATCCTATCTGGGTTCATATCTACTTGAATTATAGCTGCATCTTTTGGCCAATAATCTATTCCATAACCTGGAAGAGTTGAAAATGGATTTAGTCTTGTGCCTAATGCTAAAACTACATCAGCTTTTGAAATCAA
>LUMC01000117.1_pt1 | contig 25395 bp, 22 predicted proteins | sample 729671 | NCBI WGS metagenome assembly LUMC01 (sample SAMN03860273, study PRJNA289734) | marine metagenome | biome: seawater column; feature: ocean; material: water; isolation source: Red Sea water column Station 91 - depth 10m | place: Saudi Arabia: Red Sea | collected 2011-10-15 | depth 10 m | reverse complement strand
TTTTCTTGATCATTTGCTTCCAGAGCATTGTGAGCTAAAACCATTGTTAAAGAACTCATCAAGAGTATAAAAGAGCTAATTGACGTAAATGGTATGTCATAAACATCTGTTAGGTTGATACCTGGAAAGTCTCTTCCTTTAAAAATCATAAAAGTGGTTATTAAAGTTCCAAAAAATAATATTTCAGTTGAAAGGAACACCCACATTCCAAGTTTTCTGGTTTCTACTCCTGTAGGTTCATGTGGATATGAATGAGAACTACTCATGCTCTAAATTTTCTTCAACCTCTTCTTCTAGTGGTTCCGTTCCCCACCCAAAACCTCCAATTAGAAGAAATAAAGCACCAATCAAGGCAAGGGGAATGGATTTATAAATTACTGAATAACCTAAAAATGGCAGACCAGATGCCAAGACAATCGGAAAATATGAAGGATTAGGTAAAGCGATATGTTCACTAGGGTTTAGGCCATCTTCTTCTAGTTCAAGAAGTATCTGATCAGCTTCTTCACGTCTAACTGCTCTGCCTTCTTCATCTTCAGAATATTTAGTGTGCCAGAAGTCATCAAGTGATTTAACAATAGGTGCTGTTGAAAAATTCCAAACAGGTGTAGGTGATGGAATGGCCCACTCTAACGTTCTTGCATCCCATGGGTCAAATGGAGCTTTTTCTCCGTTTCTCTTTGAGAAAATCCAATTGATCATGAAAACAATAATTGACAAAGCTATGATAAAAGCCCCGACTGTTACGACAATATTCCAGAATTGTAAGTTTGTTTCTTCTGCATATACCCAGGTACGCCTTACCTGACCTTGAAGCCCCAACCAATGCATTGGTCCAAAAGTAAGATTAAAACCAATCATCATTAGCCAAAAGTGTATCTTTCCAAGCGACTCGTTATACATTTTGCCCCAAACTTTTGGAAACCAATAATAAAGTCCTGAAAAAATTCCAAACAAAGCTCCACCAAATAAAACGTAGTGAAAGTGAGCTACAACATAGTAGGTATCTGTTTGCTGAGTATCAGCTGGAACTATTGAGTGAGTTACACCACTCAATCCACCAATTACAAACATACCTATAAAACCTAACGAAAATAGCATTGGGGTATTCAGCTTTAGCTTTCCTCCCCATATTGTTCCAAGCCAATTAAATATTTTTACACCTGTTGGGACAGCAATAACCATTGTTGATAAACCAAAGCCAGCTTGAGCAACTGGGCTAATCGCAGAAGCAAACATGTGGTGAGCCCACACTCCAAAACCTATAAATGCAATTCCAAATCCTGCAAAAACTATTGCAGCATAACCAAAAAGTGGCTTTCTTGAAAAAGTTGGAAGAACTTCCGAGACAATTCCAAATGCAGGCAGGATTAGAATATAAACTTCTGGATGTCCAAATAGCCAGAAAAGATGCTGCCATAAAATTGGATCACCTCCACCTTCTACATAGAAGAGTGCTATTGCAATTATTGGCAGAGAAAATGCGAGCAAAAAGGATACAGCAAAAGTCATCCATGTAAATACTGGCATTCTCATGAACCGCATGCCTTCAGTTCTCATGTTGATAATGGTTGTAATAAAATTGAATGCAGAAATTAAAGAAGCTATTCCAAGTATCTGTAGCCCTATAGCCCAGTAATCCATGGCAGTCCCTGGAGAGTATTTCATACCTGCATTAGGTTGATAGCCAAACCAACCACCGTTAGGTGCTGACCCTAACCAACCAACTTCCTCAGCTAAGTATCCGCCCTCCGGTGCTCCTGCAGTACCGAATATAAATGTAGAATATAAAAACGCACCTCCAAAAATAAATATCCAGAAGGAGAGAGCATTAAGTCTTGGAAAAGCAACATCACGAGCACCAATTTGTAGCGGTAAAAGGTAATTAAAGAAGGCAGCACTGATTGGCATAATTGCCAAGAAAATCATCGTGGTTCCGTGCATTGTGAACATTGCATTGTACTCTGCCGCTGTTAAGAAATTGTTATCTGGCTGTGAAAGCTGAATTCTAAGGATGAGTGCTTCAAGTCCACCAATCAAAAGAAAGAAAAACGCTGCATAACCATACATTATTCCAATTCTTTTATGATCTACAGTAGTTATCCAGCTCCATATACCAGTTTCAGAAGAAGGCCTTCTGAAAATACTGCTTTGTTTACTTGGTTCAATTATTTTTGTCATTTAAGTGTTCCTAAATACGCAATTAAAGCATTTATTTCTGCTTCAGTCAATTCTAGGTTAGGCATAAATGTACCCGGTTTTATTTCAGCAGGATTTGCAAGCCATTTGCTAAGATTTTCTTCATTGTTGTAAAGCGCTGCTCCAGCAAATACATTTCTATTAGCAAAGTGAGTTAAATTCGGGGCTATTCTATCGCCTTGTACATCCCAGACCCCATCAATTACATGACATTGTGTACATCCAGCATTTAAATAAACTTGTTGACCCTCAGCTGCTAAGGAATTTCCCTCGAGTTTAGTAGCATTTTGCTGTTGATTTTTTACCCATGCTTCAAAATCGGATTCTGAAAGTGACAGTACACGACCACGCATTTTAGAGTGACTTAAACCACAATATTCCCCGCACTGTGCCCAAAACTCATCTGGAGAGTCAGCGTGTAAATTTAAATATGTAGTTTGTCCAGGGACAAGGTATCTTTTTCCATTTAATTTTGGAACCCAGTAATTGTGAAGAACATCATTAGACCACATTTCAAGCCTTATTGGTTTATCAGCTGGGATAACTAATACGTTTGCAGTTGTTATGTCATAGTCGGGGTATTTATATTCGAACCACCATTGGTGACCAATTACTTCAATTTTTAAAGCGTCTTCAGGTTCGTTTGCTAGATCAAAAATTGTTCTAACAGTGGGTACCGCAATAACTGCCAAAATAATTACTGGAATGACTGTCCATAAAATTTCTAATTTTGTGTTTCCATGTATCTGTTTCGGTTCAGGGCTATCTGGTTTTTCTTTAAAAACAAAAACAGATAGAAGTAGAGCACCTTGAACAATTACAAAAATTACTACAGCTATCCAAAAAGTTAACCAAAATAATTCATCTATTGATCTTGCATAAGGGCCCTCAGGACTTAAAGAATCTAAAGGGGCATTTTCGATACAAGCAGATAAGAGTATCAAAGCCAAAAATTTTAAATTCTTTAACTTAAAAATGTTTTTCACAAGCATATTTATATTATCAACAATTATTAAGAATAGCGTTGAAACAATATATAGTGTAATCATAAGTACTATGTCGTTATGGAAACTGTTACCAAAAAAAACATATCAAAATATATAAGGCTATCAAAATTAAGAATTGTTGAGCTTTTATTAATTACAACGGTTCCGTCTATGATTGTTTCAATATATGGCTTCCCGCCTCTTGAGTTAATAGTATTCACCCTACTAGGAGGTACCTTATTAGCTGTCAGTGCAAATGTTCTAAACCAAATATTTGAAATCGAAACTGACAGGCTTATGGAGAGAACAGCAAACAGACCTCTTGTAACTGGGGAGATTAATAAAAAAAGTGCTTATGTTTATTCGACTTCCCTTGGGTTAGTAGGATTTCTAGTTTTGTACACCCAAACAACAGAACTTGCTGCATTTATCGCTCTTTCTGCAAATATTTTTTACTCGTTTATTTACACTCTTGTTTTAAAGCCAAGAACAAATCAAAATATAGTCATAGGAGGAGCTGCGGGTGCAGCCCCAGTTCTAATAGGGTGGTCTGCTACTGGTACAAATTTAGATACTGGTTCGTGGCTTTTGTTTTTATTAGTTTTTCTTTGGACTCCAGCTCATTTTTGGGCTTTATCAATTGATAAGTTAAATGATTATAAAGATGCAAACTTTCCCATGTTGCCAACTCAAGAATCATACAAAAGAACATCAATATTTATTGGAATATATTCATGCGCAACGGTATTGACTTCACTATTGCTTGCCCCAATTCTTCAACTAGGAATGGTATATCTTTTACTGTCATTAATTTTTGGATTGTATTTGATGTATAAGTCATACCAGCTTTATAGAAAGCAAATTAAAGCAATTTCATATTTTGTATTTTCAAATACATATCTTGCCGTAATTTTTCTATCTATGGTCGCAGATATATTCATAACTTTAAGTAGTATCTAAATATGCAAGAACTTTTATTTTCGATTACTTACCCTCCAATACCAATATACATGGGCTATTTTTGGTGCGATCCTAGGTGCTAGATTTTTTACAATTCCAGCTCAATGGTACGCTAACCCAAATTATGGATTTGATGACATCTTCACGCTTGCTGGAAGTTATTCAATTATGGGTGGGATGGCTGGTGGAATAATTGCTGCCTATTTGAAAATTTCAATTCTCAACAAACAAGATTTCAAACAGTATGGAGACTATGCTGCCACAGGATTAATACTGGGAACAGTTGTTGGAAGAATTGGTGATTTAGCAATTGTAGAGCATTTGGGAAGGGCAACAGATTTCTTCCTGGGTTATGAAATCAAACCAGGTTATGATGTTGCTCCTCAACATAATTCTCTTGAGTGCTTTGAACCTTTAACAACATGTGGAACTTATCACCACGTAGCTATGTACGACTTACTTCTTGCATTGTTGATTTTTTATATTTTTAGAAATCTTCAGTCTCGCTTTACTTTCGGTAGAGGTTCTTGGATTGGGCTTTGGGCTGTATGGTATGGGTCACAAAGAGCTGTTCTTGATACGTTAAGATTTGGAATGGGTGACTCAACAATTGGGAGTTTTACTTGGAATCAAATAGGCGGATTGATGTTAGCAATAATTGGATTACTTATATTTTTAAGAAATAAAGATTTTAAAACAAACTAAAAAGAAACAGGATATAAGCAACAATAAATAAATATCCGAGTAGGGAATTTCTTTTTATTACATTTCTTGAAAGAAAAATCGCAATAAAAGAAACAAAATACATAATAAAAAGCTGATAATCAATTACAGAGCTAATTTCACCGGGACTTATCATTATTGCTGTTGCTCCGACAAGTCCGATATTAAATAAGTTTGAACCAAAAATATTTCCAAAAACTATATCAGGTTTACGCATCTTTGCTGCTGATATTGTTCCAGCAACCTCTGGCAGGCTAGTGCCAATAGCAATAATTGTTGATCCAATAATTAGTGAAGACACTCCAAATAGTTCAGCAATTGCAACAGCATTGTCTACAACTAATTGGCTCCCATAGAGAGTAGCGAGAAGTGATAATCCGCCTCTTAACCATATATAATTTTTTTCTTCCCCTAGGAGCTCTCCTTCATCGACACTCTCAGTACTAATCATTTTATAAATGACATAGATCACAAGAATTAGTAAAACTGCTCCAAGTAAAAAAGGAAACTCATTGGTAAGCACATAAGTAGAAACAAAAACTGTTGTGAGTATTGCCATCCATACTGGACTGATTTGATTTAATTTTATTTTTTGCGAAAAATCTTTAGGTAATGCTAAATATAACACAGCTACTACAAGTAAAGAATTAGCAATATTGGAACCTACTATATTACCAATACCAAGATCCAGGTCACCCTTCAGCGCAGCCCCAGTACTTGCAAAAAGTTCAGGAGCAGAAGTGCCAAACCCAATAAATGTTGCACCAATAATTGAACTCGGAAGTTTGAATTTTAAAGCTATTTGGACTGCAGAGCTAACCATTTCATCAGCTCCCTTTACCAGTAAGACTAATCCAATCGAAAATCCAACAAGAAGAATTACTATGTCCATGATTTCAATTTTCTACTTAGAGTCTCTCCATGCAATCCACTCTTTTACTTGTGTGAGGTCATATCCTGGCCCATTCACAGCAAGCGTAATTTCAGTTGCACCAGCTTCTAGCAAATCATCTGCCAAATCTATTCTTTTAATATCAATTCCAATTGATCTTTTGATTTCATTTGGATCTCTTCCAACTTTGTCACACCAGTCATTTAGTACATTATTTTTGTGTGCGACTGTTTCAATTCCGCTTCTTTCTTCAGTTTTTGTAGCAAATCCATGCCATATATCTGCATACTGAGCTACTAATCTTAAAGTAACTTTTTCTCCACCACCACCGATAAGAATAGGGATTTTTCGTTTAGGTTGAGGATCGAGTTTCCCCATTCTGTTTACAATTCTTTCGAGTGATTTTTCTAATTCTTTTAACCTCCATATTGCAGTGCCAAATTCATAACCATACTCTTCATAATCTTGTTCAAACCAGCCTGAACCTATTCCAAAAATTAATCTTCCATCTGATATATGGTCAACAGTTCTAGCCATATCAGCAAGTAGTTCTGGATTTCTATACGAGTTACATGTTACTAAAGGACCTATCTCAACAGAGTTAGTTACCTCTGCCCAACTTGAAAGCATTGTCCAGCATTCAAAATGTTTACCTTCACGCCTTTCTCCTTCAGCCCACTGGGTTCCATCTTCTTTGTATAAGGGGTAAAAATGATCCCAATTGTAAATTACATCTGCACCTATTTTTTCAGACTCGATTGCAGCAGCCCTTATCTGATCATACTCAGCATGTTGTGGTTGTAAAAATACAGCTATTCTTGGTTTCATATTTATTCTCCTTACAGTTCAAATTTAGTATTAATAAACTCATCCTTTATCGTGTTTTTAAATTTTATATTCGCATCCATTCGCTCAATATTTTGCCTTGTTATTTTTTCGCCTGATGGAAGTGGATTTTCATTAATAAAAGATTTAATTTCTTCACTCAGTAACTCGTCATATATTGATGGCAGTGAATCAAGTATTCGTGATGCTGTCCATCCAGGCATTAATTCGAGCAAGGCACTCCAATTATTTTTTATTTCTATAAACCCATTTGAAGCATTCTTACTATTTGAAAGTAAAGTAGCGATTATATAAGGGGCATCTGCCCCTCTGATTGTTTGATCCAAAATTGCTCTAATTACAATTTTTGGAGTATCAGGATCACTTAATGTACCGATGACCCCTCTATACCTTGCTTCTATTTGGGGTGATGATGAATTTTTAAACTTTTCAATATATATTTCTGAGGAACACTCTTGTTTCATTCCAGCAATTGATAACACTAAATTAAAATAATTACCATCAGCGTATTCTTCATATTCATTTGAAATAAATTGATTTGCAAAAAATTCAATAAATTTTGAATCTTCAGTTATCTTTGCATAAGTTCCACATAGCAAGGATCTTAATTGGGATTCTTCTTGATTAAATTTATCTTGATACTCTTTTCCTAAAGTTTCTATTAACGGATAGCTAAAATCTTTAACATAATTTTTAAAACTATCATTTTCTCCAATTTTTGCAAAGGTAGAAAAGATGCTACTAATTAATGACCAAATATTTACATCTTTTTCGCCTGTATATAAGTTTAAAAGTTTGATAAAAAGTGATAGCTTCAACTCACCTATTCGCAATGCCATCCAAGAATCTTCTAAAATTCTATATTTTTCGTTTAAGTCAAGTTTTTCAAAATTTAATAATATTTCTTCAAAGATATCTTCACTATATGATGAGTGAAAAAATGACCAACCACCATTATTTATAAAAGGAATTGCACCATCATTTTCAATCGTGATTGAATCAGAATCCATAATTAACTTATTAACTTTATCGTTATCCAAGTATCTAATATTCAACGGCACGCTCCAAAGAGAGCTGTCGGTGCTTCCATCAATCAAATATTTCTTTTGAGATATTTTAAAACTGGAACCTTCTTTTTCGATATTTACAATTGGATACCCTTCTTGTTGTATCCATGTAGGAAGAATTTCACTAAGGTTATAAGAACTTGCACTTGTAAGTTCGTTCCAAAGGTCAGAAGAGTGAGTATTTTTATACTCATATTTTTTAAGATATTTTCTCACACCATCCTTAAAAGTTTCTTCACCTATAAATGTTTCAAACATCCTGAGTACGGTAGAACCTTTTTGATAGGTTAATACATCAAACATTTCTTCTGCTTCTTCTGGAGTTTTTACTTCGAACTCAACTGGCCTTGAAGACTTTAATGAGTCAACTCCAAACCCTCTTGACCTGTCTAGGTTCATCTGATTCCACAATTTAAACTCGGGGTAAGTTGCTTCAGAAGCTATAACTTCCATTAAACTTGCAAATGCTTCATTTAGCCAAATACCATCCCACCAGTTCATGGTTACCAAGTCCCCGAACCACATATGAGCCAATTCGTGAGCAATTACCTCAACAGACCTTGATAATTCTGCTCTTGTTGCTTTTTCTACATCAATAAGCAGTAGCGTTTCTCGAAAAGTAACGGCCCCAACATTTTCCATTGCACCCATAGCAAAATCAGGTATTGCTATAAGATCTAATTTTGATCCTGGATAATTTATCCCGTAGTAATCCTCAAAGAAATCCAGAATTTTTATTGCAGCTGTGCCAGCAAAATTAGTTTGGTCAGAAAAACCTGGCCTATGCACTATTCCTACATCAGTTGTTTTTGAAGATCCTATCTTAGAAACTTCTAATTTACCAACAACAAAAGCTACTAGGTATGTTGACATTCTCATAGAGTCAACAAACTTAGTTGTAGTTCTATTGTTTTCAGTTGATTCATTCAACACTTTTTCATTACTAATTCTTATCAAATCACTGTCTGTGGTTAAAGCTATGGAAAATATAGCTTTGAATTCTGGCTCATCCCAACAAGGAAATGCCATTCTCGCTGCTGTTGGTTCGAATTGAGTAGTCGCAATCCAAACATCTTTATTTTCTGAATCTTTAAAGCTACTCCTGTAAAACCCTCTTAATTCATCAACTATTGTGGCTTTGAAATCAAGATAAAGTTGCCAATCTCCTTGAGTAACTTTATCTTCGAAAATAAGTGAAACTCTCTCTTCTTCAGGTAAATAATTAATTGAAGCCTCAATATGTTCACCTGAGTCATTTTCTATAAAAGCATTTTCTACAACAATTCCTAGTGAGTGAAGTTGTAATTCTTTTGTTTCATCAACTATTTCCAGGAAAACAACTTCTTTGCCCGTGTAGCTAAATTCATCTAAGTTAATATCTAGATTGATTTCGTATCTGTGAGGTATTGCTATTTTTGGTAGTCTAATGTTTTCATTCATTTAAAAATATTAGTAAGAATTTTAATCAATCCCAGTCCAGATGGATAAATTCGTCAGAATTTTTAAATTGCACTTGATGCGCACCGAAATAATCTCTTTGAGCTTGAATTAAAGCAGAGGGATTAAATTTACTTGATGTTCCTACAAACCAGTTGTATGAAGAATTTATAACAGGAATTGAGATACCGCTATCAATGCACGATTTAATTACTTCTTTTGCATCACTGAGATTATTCTGTAATAAATCCTGAATAGAAGAGGTTGTAGTAATTGGGTTCAGCAGCTTTGCATTACCCAATTCATTTAGAAGGTCAGATCTAATAATGCAACCAGCTGACCAATTCTGCAAGACCTCTTTCAAATCTATATCTAATTGCTCTTTGTTACTCACATGCTGGATAAAGAGCAAACCTTGAATCATTGTTGCTAGTCTTGCAAAATATATTGCGTTGTTTAAAGATTCTGAAGAAATATCTATTAACTGTCCATCAATATTTTTTGACCATAAGTTTTCATAGTTACTCTCTACTCTTGCATTGAATGCTTCAAAGACACTAGGTAATGGAAAACCATAGTTAAGCGATGTCTCAACTGTTAGTTTGCCTGTTCCTTTATGATTTGCATTAGATTTTATTTGATCGACTAAATAGCCTGAATCATTTTTCTTTAGTAAAATTTCTGAAGTTATTTCAATTAAGTATGAAGATCTGTTTTGTGTGGAAAATTCCTTGAAAAACTTACTTATCTCAATATTGGTATAGTTTGCTCTTTTTAAAATATGGTAAGCCTCAGTAATAATTTGCATTTCAGCATACTCAATACCGTTATGAAGCATTTTAATAAAATGGCCAGTTCCATAACCTTTATAAAACCCAATACTTAGTGAGTTTTCATAACTCGCAGCTATTGAAGATAAAGAATCCTTTAATTCATTATTAATTGATTTCTCTGACCCAATCATTAAGGCCGGTCCATTTCTTGCACCCTCTTCTCCTCCCGAAACACCCATTCCTATAAAATCTATCTCTTTCTTAGCACATAGAGCGCCCAGTATGTTGCTGTCAAGATAGTATGCATTACCCCCGTCAATCAATATGTCATTTGGTTCGAGATAGTTAATTACTTTTTTTGCCATATCGAATGTTGGTTTACCAGATGGAATTAGCATAAGAATTTTTCTCGGTTTTGGTAAAGATTCTATAAAACTCTCTAGGTCAGTAGAGCCAGAAATGTTCCCATGAGAGTCTTGCTCTATAAGAGAATTAATCTTGTCTTCAGATTGATTAAATACGTGAACAAACGTGCCCTTTTCAGAAAAATTAAGAGCAATATTGCTACCCATTACCCCAATACCAATTAAACCAATAGATTTAGTCATGATAAAAGTTTAACAACATCTTTTTGAAGCAGATTTTCTAGGTAATAATTTCTAATTTCTACAGTTACTTCTAACCCCTCTTCAATATTTTTAACACTTATGATGGAAGAGTACTTGTGTAGTTGATCCAAGTCCTTAGGCGATATTATAAGTGAAACTTCATTTAGATCACCAAAGACATTTGTTGTAATCTCAGAAATTAATTTTTCAATGTTTGTCCCTTTTGTTGATGATACAAATATTGCATCTGGATATTTTTCCGTTAAATAATTTAAAGACGCCTGTATTTATGTGCATTTCGGGCATTGCAGATGCTGCGTCAACAACATGAATTAATAAATTTGCTTCTTTAACAACTGTAAGTGTTGATTTAAAAGATTCGATCAATGTTGTTGGAAGATTTTGAATAAACCCAACTGTATCCGAGAGTATTATGTGCTCATTTATTCCATCAATTTTTAACTCTCTTTGTAAAGAATCAACAGTTGCAAATAACTCATTAGCTACATATGTTTTCGAAGACGTAATTTTTTCTAGCATGGTAGATTTTCCTGCATTCGTATAACCAACAATTGAAACAAGGGGTGTATTATTTTTCTTTCTAAAGCTAGATTGCACTTCTCTTTGTTTACTAACTTTTTTAATTTCCCTTTTTAATTTATTAATTCTGTTGTCAATTAATCTATTGTCTGTTTCAAGCTTTGTTTCACCAGGTCCTCTTGTTCCTATACCACCGCCCTGCTGATTCAAAGTTTTACCTAAGCCAGCTAAACGTGGTTTTAAGTAAATTGATAAAGCTAATTCAACTTGTAAGCTGGCTTCCTTTGACTGAGCATGAAGTGCAAATATGTCAAGGATAAGACCAGTCCTGTCTACCACATCACACTTGAATAAAGCTCTCAATTCTTTTTGTTGATTTGGAGTTAATTCGCAATCAAATAAAACCACATCAATATCATTTGCATCTGAGATATCTACCAGTTCTTTTATAGAACCTTTACCAATAAAAGTTTTAGGATCAATTTTTTCTACCCTTTTAGTCTGGATTATTGTTGGACTTGATCCAGCAGTTTTTACTAAATTTACAAGCTCTTTAAGAGACTCTTCCTTGTCAGCTCTTATTTCATTTTTTAAGACTATTCCAATTAATAATGCTTTTTGAGTAGTGACAAAGATATCTCTATCAGATACTGTTAGAAGCCTTCTGTCTGATTGGTTTGGATTATTTCTTTGATTCAATTATTTCATTATAGGTAATTGGCCATTTTCAGAAGATTTTGAAAGTTCTTCTTCAGCAATAATTTGAGATTCTCTAACAGCTAAAACTACTTTTCCAGTTGGAGGCCAGATAAATTTCCATGCACCACTAGCTACAGCCCAGAACTGCTGTCCTGTATCAACATCAATAAGAGGAAGTGCTTCTGAAGTTTTTTCACTACCAGCTGGTACAAGAAGTCCTGACTTAGTAATTGTCTCTTCTTTTAGGTGACCAACTCTCCAACCTGGAGAAACCTTGAATCCAGCAGGTGCTTCTTGCACCTCATCTAATAAGCTTTTTTCTTCTGCCATTTTTCTATATTAAACATGTATATCTTATAAAGTAGCGGAGGTGGACAGGAATCGAACCTGCCAAAGACTTTTACACCTTTCAACAGTTTTGAAGACTGTGGAGCCCACCAGGCGCTCATTCACCTCCGTACTTAAGACTAGTTATATAAAAAAAATTATATTGAATAGAATTAAAGTAATGAATAATTTTCAAATAGAATTTAAAAGACTTAAGGCTGATAGGGGCTTAAGTAATAAACAGATAGCTTCTTTTACAGGGGTAAAGGTAAAAGATGTTAAGCAATGGGAAGCTGGAACAAGTTTTCCTACGGATAAAAAAATTATTAATGCTCTTGAAGGATTATTAGGTACCGAAATAACACAGACACTTGATGGGTTCTCAACAGAACAATTAAAAGAAGTAGGTTCATTATTAACTGAAGAAAGTCTCTTTTCAATAAAAAATGATGATGTGCAAATTAAGCAAACTAGAATTGATAAACTTCGAAATACCTTCCAAAGAAAAGAATCAACACTTAATGATTTCGATTATGAATCAGTTGAGGTTTCTGAGGTAAAAGAAGAAACTTTAGAAGAATATCTTACAAAACCAGTACAAACTACTAACCTCCTTGAGTTTTCCGACGAAGAGCCATATATATATGATCAAAAACAAATTGGTTTTTATTTCACTCGTAATCTCAAAACAACAGCTTTGCTTCTGGTGCTTTGTATTGTTATTTATAATTCTTTCTCGTTATTTTGGGATTCACTTAGAACATTTTTAGATAATTTATTGTGAAAGTAGAGTCTTACGCAAAAGCAGGTCTTTTGTTATCAATAGCTTCAATTTTGGCTGGTGCATTTGTTAGGGCTACCGGGTCTGGAGATGGATGTGGAGCTACATGGCCTACATGTAAAGGAAAGATAATTCCTGCATTATCAGATACTTCAGAATTAATTGAATTTTCCCATCGTTCTGTAAGTGGAGTTTTATTAGTTGTTACTTTGATAATTTTTGCAAAGACTAGGAAATTTCAAAAAGACTCTTTAGTAAGAACAGTAACTAATTACCTTACTTTTTTTGTAATTTTTGAGGCACTAATTGGAGCAGTAATTGTCATTTTTGAATGGGTAGGTCTTAATAGTTCGCTTCCAAGAATCATTGCAGTTCCAATTCATTTAGTAAACACTTTTGGTTTGCTAGGGAGTTACGCAATATTATATAAAATACTTCAAGACGATCTTCAGAACATAAAAAATATGTTCAACAAAAACTTTTTATTAATTTCTTCTTTGTTTCTTCTAAGTGGAGCAACCGGCTCAATCACTGCTTTAGCTGACGTCTTATTTCCAAGCGCTTCATTTGTTGAAGGGTTTTTAGCAGATTTTGACAGAACATCCGAAGTGTTGACTAGATTAAGAATTTTACACCCAATTATTTCCTCAACACTATCAATAGTTCTATATGTTTACGCAACTGGGATTAGAAAAAAATATAATGTAAGCGTTAAACCATTACAAATATTAATACTTATTGCTGTATTTCTGGGAGTCATAAATGTTTTATCCAATATAGTTCTGCCTTTAAGCATATTGCACCTAGCAATTGCCGATTTTTTGTGGATTTCCTATATATATGTAAGCATTGATCTTTCAAAAAATAATTTATTTATCAATTCGCTTTAAATTAATTGCCGGTATATTATTCATCTCTGTAACTGAATAGCAAGCATAAAGGTCAAAATACTAATGGTGACTAAAACAATACCTTCAAAGCCAAAACCAGAGGCCAAAGAAGCTGATTTTTCTAATGAAGATACTACCTTAACTCCTGAACAGGAGAAAGCTGCTCGTGAAAAAGCAAAATCTTTAACAAAAAAATTAGCTGACGATAAAGGAAAACTTACTACAGACCTAGTTAGCCAGTATTTGACTGCAATTGGAAACTTCGACCTGCTAACTGCAGAACAGGAAGTTGAATTAGCCCAAAAAATTGAATCTGGTGAAAAGGCTGCAGTTAAGTTACAAAAGAAACAGTTTAAAGATAAAAAAGGTGAAATCCGTTTAAAAAGAGATAGAAAAAAAGGCGCCGAGGCCAAAGACGCTTTCCTTACTGCAAACCTAAGATTAGTTGTTGCTAATGCAAGAAGATATGCAAACACCTCAGGTATAGATTTTCTAGATTTAATCCAGGAAGGAAACCTTGGTTTAATACGTGCCGTTGAAAAGTTCGATTGGCGTAAGGGATTCAAATTTTCAACTTATGCAACTTGGTGGATTAGACAAGCTATTACAAGAGCTATTGCTGACAAGTCAAGAACAGTAAGAATTCCTGTACACTTACACGATACTATGGCTGCAGTCCGTGCAGCACAAGCTCAACTTAAAGCTGAACTAGGTAGAGATCCAAAACCACAAGAGATTGCTAAAGAAGCAGGTGTAGGGGTTGATAAGGTAGAACTAGCTTTAAGTGTTGCTGATACAGTTTCTCTAGAACAACCTGTCGGTGAAGATGGAGCACAACTTGGTGATTTCATCCAAGATGAAGATGCAAGCGATCCTTCATTAATTGTTCAAGATTTAGATGTAGCGGAGAGCCTCAGAGATAGTATTAGCAGACTTCCTGAAAGAGAAGGAAGAATCTTAGCTTTAAGATATGGTTTTTACGATGGCGTCCCAAGAACACTTGAAGAAATTGGTGAAGAGTTTGACTTGACCAGAGAAAGAATCAGACAATTAGAAAAACTCGCTCTCTGCAGACTTCGTCATCCATCTTTTGGGATTAGAGAACAAGACTTAGTCTAATTTTTTTAATTTTATCTTTACTCTTTAAATTGGTAATCTATATTACATGTTCGAACATCTCGAAATTGCCATTGACTCAGCAATAGATAGCGGAGCAAAATATTCTGATGCAAGAGTTTTAATTTCTAAATCAAGAAGTATTGCAGCAAAAAATGGAGAAATCGAAAATTTTAATGAGAATGAAAAAATTGGGATTGGAATTAGAGCACTAGTAGGTTCTTCTTGGGGTTTTTATTCCACATATGATTTATCTAGCGAGTCTTTAAAACAAGCAGGAAAAAAATCTTTTGAAATAGCTAAAGCATCTGCAATGGTTGCTGGAGAAGAATTACCATTTGCCGATGTGCCTGTAGTTGAAGATACCTATACAACTCCACACCAAGAAAATCCTTTTTCAGTCTCGAGTTCTGAACAAATCGATCTTTTAATCTCATCTACTGAAAAGATGAAAAAACTCGGTAGCTCAAGAGCTTTTGGAAGGTTAGATTTTTGGGATACAGAAAAGTGGTTTGCTTCAAGTCAGGGGCACAAAATATATCAAAATATTATTGAATCCGGAGGAGGAATATCTTCATTATCAGTAGGCGATGGCGAAACCCAAATAAGGTCATACCCGCAATCTTTTGGTGAATATAGAACTGGTGGCTGGGAAGTAATAAAAAGTTTTGAATTCGAAAGTCATTTAGATAGATTAGCTGAGGAATCTCAAAGGCTTTTGGTAGCTCCTCAATGTCCCCAAGGAACGATGGACTTAATCCTTGAGGGTAGCCAGCTTGCTTTACAAATTCATGAATCTGTAGGGCATGCTATTGAGCTTGACAGAATTTTAGGTTGGGAAGCAGCTTATGCCGGAACCTCTCATTTAGATCTAAAAAAATTAAATAAGCACAAATATGGTTCAGAATTAATGAACATAGTTGCTGACGCCACACTTCCTGGAGCGCTTGCAACATTTAAATACGATGACGAAGGAACTCCTGCCCAAAGGGTTGATATTGTAAAAGAAGGAATTTGGACCGGAGTTTTGTCAGGTAGAGATAGTGCTGCTGTTGCAGGAGTTCCTCCGGGTGGCATGGTTCGTGCAGATGGTTTTGGAAGATTACCCATGGTTAGGATGACAAATGTTGGCTTGCTTCCAGGTGACTCATCCCTAGATGAAATTATAGAAGCTACAGATGAGGGAATATACATGGAAACTAACCGTTCTTGGTCCATTGATGACCTAAGACTAAATTTTCAATTTGGATGTGAAGTTGGTTGGTTAGTTAAAAATGGAAAAATAATTGATATGGTAAAGAACCCGACCTATACGGGAATTACACCTGAGTTTTGGGGAAATATGGATATGTTGTCAGGTGAGAAAGAATGGGTATTTTGGGGAACTCCAAACTGTGGCAAAGGACAACCAAGCCAAATTGGACATACTGGACACCCAGCTTCTCCAGCAAGATTTAAAAATACGCGTATTGGAGTTCGTGGATGAAAATTTGGGAAGACCTACTTCAAGATATTGAAAAAAATATTCCTTCTGATACAGAATGTGAATTAAAAATGATGCACTCAAGAAGTGCATTAACTAGGTTTGCTAATTCTCAAATTCATCAAAATGTGGATGAAGAATCTGCCGACGTATTTTTGACATTACACAATGATTCTAAAACTGTAACTATGTCAACTAATTTAACAGCATTAAAAAATCCAAAGGAATTTGTTTCTAAAGCTATGGACTCTTTAAGTAAAAGTCCAATAGACAAAGGTTGGGCTGGCCTTCCTGATGCCACCCAATCCTACAATGGTCTATCCAAGCTGGTTGAATCATCACCCGAGGAAAGAGCTAATAAGGTTCGAGAATTTGTTTCTGAGGGAAAACAAATGAACGCAGCAGGATACTGTTCTAGCTATATAAATAATTACTTTGTATGGAACACTAATGGGTTAAATTCTTCTGATTCATCTAGCAGCGCATTCATTGATGGAATATTTAGAACAGAATCATCAGCTGGGTCTTCTCACAGGGGAGGAATAACATTATCAGACATAGAAGCTGAACGTGCTGGTAGTGAAGCAGCAAAACTAGCAAAAGACAGTGAGAACCCAGAGGACATAGAACCGGGAAACTATGAAGTAATTCTTGGTCACGAAGCGGTTAGCACTATATTGGTTTTTCTTGGAGTTTATGGTTTTAATGCAAAAAGCAAAATTGATGGTATGAGTCCAATAAACATTGATGAAAACCAGTTTGATAGCCAAATAAACATTTTTGACACTCCTGAAGATAATGAATCAATTGGGTTTAAGATTGATGCGTCCGGATCAAAGAAAAAAAACTTAGAAGTTGTTAAAGATGGAGTTTCAAAATCTTATTTTCATACTCGGCGAACTGCTAAGGAATTAAGTGCTGAAAATACTTTTCATGAATTGTTTGGTTGGGGAGAAAATTTTGGCGGAATAGGTACAAATATTAAACTTTCGGAAGGTAATGTTTCACAAGAAGAAATGATAAAAAGTGTTAAAAAGGGTATTTACATAAATGAGTTTTGGTACTGCAGGGTTTTAGATCCAATCACCCAAGTTGTAACTGGGTTAAATAGAAATGGATCTTTTTTGATTGAAAATGGAAAGATAGTTAAACCTATTGGTAGATTAAGATTTACACAAAGCTTTATGGCTTCACTTGCACCTGGAAATGTTTTATCTATTGGGGATAGGTCTAGATATGCAGATTCAGAATTTGGAGAAGGCATGTTAAAAGTACCAGCCATACATTTAAAAAACTTTAATTTTACAGGTGGAGTTTCTGGATAACAAATCATATTTTGATGGTGATAAACCACTGATTATTCCTCATCGTGGAGGGTCAAATATAGTACCTGAGAATACACTTCATGGTCTTGAGCTAGCAATTAAAGAAGGATTTTCGCATTTTGAAACTGACTTACGTATGTCTAAAGATGGTGAAATATTTCTTCATCATGATGAAACTTTTGACAGAACGACAAATGTATCTGGAAAAGTAAAAGACTTTAATTGGAGTGAAATTTCTAAAATTAATGCTGGATATAAGTTTTATGAAAAAAGTCAACAAAAAGATAAAACTACTAATTTTGTTAGGTTAGTTGATGCCTTAAAAATGAGTGAAAAGTTAAAATTTAATCTTGATCTAAAGCAAACTGGAATGGCAAAAAAGGTTGTAGAAATAATAAACTCACTAAATGCAAAAGAAAGAGTATTAGTTTCTTCATTTAGCCCGAAAAGATTAGACGAGTTTTTAAATGTAAGTAAGGGAGAAATATTAACCTCCGGAACTTTTCGAGAAAATGCTATTGCACGATTTTTACCTTTACAAAAAAGAAATTTTAAGGTTCAAGCTCTCCAAGCCCCATTTAAGTGGAGGGGGATACAAGTTTATTCAAAAAAACTAGTGGATTTTTGTAAATTAAATAATCTTCAACTACATGTATGGACTGTAAATTCAATAGAAAATTTTAAGACTTGTTTAGAAATTGGATGCGATGGTGTAATTACCGATGAACCAATTTTATTTCGTAATTATTTAAATAAATAAAAAAATATTTAGATAGTATTTTGCTTTATAAAATCTTCAGCTTTTTTAAAAATGTGATTTTTTCTTTCTGGATTAAGACGATCAAGCGATCTTGTTAGCAGCGCAAGTCTTGGATTATTTTCATAAAACTTTCTGTTCTTTTCTGTAAATTTCCAATACAAACCATCAAGAGTGTCACACCAATCACCTTTTTTGTAGTTACTCATTTTCAGAATATAGTTTGAACCACATGTATATGGTTTTGTAGACATCATTCCTCCATCAGCATATGTAGCCATCCCGAAAACATTCGGAACCATAACCCAATCTGAAGAGTCTATATACATTTCCATAAACCATTTATAGATTTCTTTAGGATCTACTCCACATAAATTCATAATATTACTTATAACCATTAACCGTGGAATGTGGTGTATGTAACCATCTTTGAGAGTAGTTTTTATACAGTCATCAAGCGGATCAATGCCAGTTGTTCCGTCGTACCATGATGAAGTTAGTTTTTTTGAATGCTTCCAGTAATTACTTTTTGATTGTAAAGCACCTTCTTCATGATAGATTCCCCTAATAAATTCTCTCCAACCTATTATTTGCCTAACAAACCCCTCTACTGAGTTCATAGGCACATTATTTTTTTCAGCATACTGTAAGGTTTTTTTTATAACCTTATCAGGAGTTAAAAGACCTATATTTAAAAAGGGGCTTATGCAGCTGTGAAAAAGAAAATTCTTCTCTTCCAGCATTGCGTCTTCGTAAATTCCAAAGTTTTCAAAACGAACTTTAAGAAAATTATCAAGCTGTTTTTCGGCTCCAGCCCTGTTTACAGGAAACCAAGTATTTTCTAAATCACCTGGATGATCATCAAACTTGCTAATAATAAGTTTTTTAATTTCTTCATCATATTTTGATTTTTTAAAAACAATCATTTCAGGTGGTTCTACATTTTTTGGTATTTTTTTTCTATTATCTTCGTCAAATGACCATTTTCCACCGACTGGCTTTCCATTTTCATCCATTAAAATATCTAAATTTTTCCTAGCTTTTTGATAAAAGGAAGACATTCTATAAACTTTCTTTCCTTTTGCCATAGAAACAAATTCATTTCTTTCAAATATAAACATTGGTGATTGGAAAATATTTACTGCTACATTGGCAGCTTTTAATGCTTTAAGAAACTCTTCTTCAAAAGCTTTATCTTCTATTTCAAAAATATTGATTTCAGATAAATTTTTCTTTTTTAGGAATTTAATTAGAGAGTCGACATAACTTTCTCCTTTTTTACGACTTGAAAGTTCAAAGTAATTTACAGATATAGATTCATTTTCCAGTTCGTCTCTATATTCACGCATACCAGCAAGAAACAAATAAAGCTTTAGTTTATGATGTTTAAAATATGTACAAAGACCAAAGTCTTCAGCCATAAACACTTCACTACAGCCATTTTTTTTTAGAATTTTTGGATTAAATAGCTGACTTCCAAGTATTACAAAAAATTTACTTCCCATCTTAACCAAGAATAGTTTACCATTGTAATGTAGAAGCTATAATTCTGCGGATCTTGAAGGGGGAAAATGCATCAAGAAATATTAGATAGTGGTTTTATACCAAAACAAATATGTGAAAAGCTACCATCAAACTTTGATGATATTGAAAACCTTGCAAGCGAACTTCCAAAAGTACTTGCGAATGAACAAATTGTCGAAAGAGTACAACAATTAGGGCAAGAAAAAGATATCAGCAATCTAAGTAACAGTGAATTGGAAAGAGCGATGCTACTGTATTCCTACGTAGGTCACGCATATATGTGGGGAAAAAAACATGTTGAAAATACAATCCCTAAAGAACTTGCTACAACATGGTTTGCTATATCTGAAAAATTAGAAAGACCACCAATTCTTTCCTATGCATCATACGCCTTAAATAATTGGAAAATACTTGATGACACAAAGCCTTTTGATGTAGAAAATATAGTAATCATGCAAAATTTCTTGGGAGGAGTAGATGAAGATTGGTTTATTATGATTCATGTTGCTATTGAGTATGAAGCAAAAGTTATACTTTCAAATTTAAAATCATATTTTCTTGATGAAAACTTGGACAAATCATTATTAGAAAAATCTTTAGAGAGTATTAAAAAAATCAACTCAATTATGAATCGAATGCCTGAAAAATGTGACCCATTTATTTACTACAATCGGGTGAGACCATACATCTTTGGTTGGAAAAATAACCCTGCTACACCAGAGGGTGTAATTTATGAGGGTGTTGAAGATTACAATGGAGAACCTCAACTTTTCAGAGGTGAAACAGGAGCACAAAGTTCAATTGTTCCCGCACTCGATGCTCTTCTCGGCGTCACGCATTCCAATGATCCACTAAGAGAATATTTGGATGAGATGAGATTGTATATGCCTAAAGAGCATAGAGAATTACTCAATGGTCTAGATGAATGGTCAGAAAACAAAAGAAAAAATCTAAGCATAGATGAAAAATCCAGGATGATCATAAATGAAATAATAAATGAAGTCCATACTTTTAGAGATAAGCATTTGGAATATGCAAGAGTATATATTTTTGAACAGTCTCTAACAAATAATTCAAACTCAAATATTGTTGGAACGGGTGGCACACCTTTTATGAAGTATCTTGATAAGCACCTACAAGAAACAGTTCCATCAAATGATTAAAAAGCTAGGTATACCAAAAGAAGTTAAACAGGACGAAGGCAGAGTTGCTTTAATTCCTGAACACATAACTCAATTTACTGGTTTAGCAGATATTTTTGTTGAAACCCAGGCCGGAGTTGGCTCTGGTTTTACTGATGAAGACTATAAACAAGCTGGAGCAAAAATTGTGTCTTCAGCAGAAGAACTTTATGGAACCGCACAAATAATTTGTAAAGTCAAAGAACCTCAACCTGAAGAGTTTGAACTCTTAAATTCTGACCATGTATTATTTGGTTATCTTCATCTTGCGTCAAATCTTTCGCTTACAAAAATACTATTAGAAAAAAAATTAACAGGGATTGCTACTGAAATGATTATGAGTGGGAAAGAGTATCCACTGCTAATTCCTATGTCAAAAATTGCTGGCAATCTAGCAATTCAGAAAGGTATGCAATTTTTAGAATACTCTTCAAAAGGAAAAGGACTGCTTCTTTCATCAATATCTGGTGAAAAAAATTCAAAAGTCACTGTTATTGGTTGTGGTGAAGTTGGTAGAAGCTCAATTCATAAGTCTATTCAGATTGGTGCATCTGTTACTGCGATTGATATAAATGAAGATATTTTGAATGAGTTAAAGAATCAGTATGGAGAAAATATCACTACTTTAGTCAGTGGAAGTGAGTCAGCCACAAAAGCAATTAGGTCTGCTGATTTAGTTGTTGGTGCAGTTTTGTTACCTGGAAGAAAGCCTCCAATTGTAATTACAGAAGAAGATATAAATTCGATGGAAAAGGGTTCAGTCATAGTAGACGTTGCTATTGATCAAGGTGGTTGTGTTGAAGGCGTTAAGCCTAATACTCATAGTGAACCTTTTGAAATAAGAAGTGGTGTGATAGTTTCTGCAATTGCAAACTTACCAGGCGCAGTTCCTAAAACCTCTTCTATTGAGTTATCTACAAATTTACAAAAATATGTTGATTATCTTTTAGTTGAAAATTGGTTTGATGAGTACAAAAATAACGAAAGCTTAAGACCATCACTACAAATACACAATGGACTTTTGTTATCAGAAGAGGTCGCAGACAGCTTAAGTTTAACTTTGTCTAAACTAGTTTAGGCATCCAATTTTTTCTAGATTTACTGAAGCTTTCTATTTGATCTGTGTAGCCCAATGTAATATCAATTTTGTCTAAACCTTCAAGGATTCGTTTTTGAGAAAAATCATCTAAATCAAATGAAAATGTTATTTCCTCACATTGAACTGTTTTATTTTCTATGGAGATTTCGATTTTAGTTTTTGGATTAACTTCAATTTTTGCAAAAAGCGCATCTATATTTTCTTGACTTGTCTCTATAGGCACAAGACCAATATTGATTGAATTTAATCTAAAAATATCAGCAAATTTAGTTGAAATTATGGCATCGAACCCCCAATCTTGTAGGCCCCAAGGTGCATGCTCCCTAGAAGAACCAGTTCCAAAATTATCTCCAGCAACTAAAACTTTTGACCCTTGATATGCTTCATTGTTTAGAGGAAAATCAGGCTCTTTCTTCCAATCATAAAATAAGAACTCACCATAACCTGAGCGTTCAACACGCTTAAGAAATTGTTTGGGCATTATTTGATCAGTGTCAACATTAGACATATTAAGTGGAAGCATTGTTGAATTAATAGTGCTTAGTTTCTTCATTTACAGGTTCCTTATATCAACAAATTTTCCATATAAAGCTGCAGCAGCTGCCATTTTTGGACTCACTAAGTGGGTTCGCCCTCCAGCACCTTGTCTACCTTCATAATTTCTATTTGATGTAGAGGCACATCTCTCACCGGGACTTAAAATGTCTGGATTCATTCCTAAACACATTGAGCAACCTGCTTCTCTCCAGTCAAAACCGGCTTCAATAAAGATTTTGTCTAATCCTTCTTCTTCCGCTTGTTTTTTAACCTTCTGCAGCTTCTCTTAAATCCTCGATTCTTCCATTGGTGCAGCTACCAATAAAAACTCTATCCAATTGGATTTCATTAATTTTTTCTCCAGGCTTTAAATCCATATATTCCAAAGCTCTTGAAGCCGCTTCTTTTTCAGATTCTTCATTGAAATCATCTGGATGAGGAATGGTATCATTTATAAAAATTACCTGTGAAGGATTTGTTCCCCATGATATAGATGGTTCAAGTTCATCAGCGTTTATTGTTACAACTTTATCAAATTCAGCATCTTCATCAGAGTATAAATTTCCCCATTCAGCAATTGCATCATCCCAGTCAGAACCCTTAGGAGCATAATTTTTCTCTTTTAGATAATTGAAAGTTACCTCATCTGGAGCAATCATTCCTGCTCTAGCTCCTCCTTCAATTGACATATTGCAGATAGTCATTCTGTTTTCCATACTCATATTTTGAATAACATCACCTACATATTCAATAACATGACCGGCTCCACCACCAGTTCCAATTTTTCTGATTATTCCTAAAATTATATCTTTTGGTCCTACACCTTTAGATACATCTCCAATTACTTCAACTTTCATTGTTTTGGGTTTTTCCATTGCCAATGTTTGTGTAGCTAAAACATGTTCTACTTCTGAAGTTCCTATGCCAAAAGCTAGTGCACCGAATGCTCCATGAGTTGCTGTATGGCTATCACCACAAACAATTGTCATTCCTGGTTGGGTTATTCCTTGTTCTGGTCCAATAACATGTACGATTCCTTGGCGTGGATCATTAATGCCAAATAATGTAACTCCGAATTCCTCACAATTATTTTCTAAAGCTTCAATCTGGATTTTAGAGAGAGGATCTTTTATTCCCAGTAGCCTATTTGAAGTTGGGACACCATGGTCTACTGTTGCAAGAGTCATTTCAGGATGTTTAACTTTTCTACCAGCAAGCCTCAAGCTATCAAACGCTTGAGGTGATGTTACTTCATGTACAAGATGTAAATCTATAAATACTAAATTTGTACTCTCATCTATAGACGCAACTAAGTGACTATCCCAGATTTTTTCAAATAATGTTTTTCCCATTTCAGATATAAATTATATATTTTTTTCTACATTTAATCTATAGGGATGTTTTTTGTTTTATCAATTAATTTTTGAGATAAAAGTTTAGGTGCGGTCAAAAAGAGAATAAACATAAAAATACCACTTAATAAAAAGGGAAATCTTAGAGCAAATTCTCTTGAAAATGAACTATCAAGAATTTTAACGATAGCGCCACCAAAAATTGCACCTATGGGATTTAATCCAAGTGCTAAAAGACGGTAAACGCTATTGACTCTTCCTAATAGATTGTCTGGAATTAATGCTTGTCTTATTGAAACTGCTTGAACATTCCACAAAACACTTCCAAAGCTACTAAGTCCGAATGATCCAGCAACAATAAAAGGATTTGTTGTTACATAAGGTGCAAACATTCCAATTCCAAATAAAGCAACAGAAATCAACAGAGTTTTAGATTCTTCCAATCTAGCATTTACTTTGTTTGCTACCTGACTTCCAACTAAACCACCAATAGCTGCACCGTATGCAAGAAAAGAGTACTGGATAGCATTCAAGCCTATTAACTCTTGAGCGAAAAGAATCATTATTGGGAATTGCATCGAACCAAAAAAATTTGCAATCCCTGTGTAAATAGCCAACCTTTTTAATAACGTATTATTTTTAAGCCACTCCACTCCTTCTTTAATCATTTCTGATGTATTTTGTTCTTTATTAATACCTTCAGGCCTTTCAAACTTACCTTTTATTCCAGTTATGAAAAAAACAGATACCAGCATTAATAGAGTGTCGAATATGAAAGGTGTAATTAAACTGAAGCCAATTAAAAAACCACCAACAGGTGTTCCAAGAAAGCTATTAGTAACGATTTCGATTCCAAATAATCTTCCATTTGCCTTAGGTAGATTATCTTTAGACACTATTTGCGGCAGGAATGCTTGAGCAGCATTATCTCTTGTTACCTCTAGTAAGCCAAACATGAATGCCAGTAAATATGCAGCCGATATAATTAAAAATTTTGAATCAAATTGAGGTTCATCGAACTGAACTACTTTTGGTATGTTATCTAAATTTATATAAATTAGAATTATAAATATTGCAGTTAAAAATACTTGACCCAACATTGTGTAAATTAAAATTTTCTGACGGTTAAATTTATCTGCAATTACTCCCGCATACAAAACAAAAATCAAACGAGGTAAGTTAACTAATACAGAGACAATTGAAATTAAAAGAGGATCTCTTGTTAAAAGCGAAAACAACCATGGATAAGCAAATCCTGCTATTCCGTCTGCAAGATTACTAAAAGTTGATGCA
>LUMC01000028.1_pt1 | contig 26503 bp, 29 predicted proteins | sample 729671 | NCBI WGS metagenome assembly LUMC01 (sample SAMN03860273, study PRJNA289734) | marine metagenome | biome: seawater column; feature: ocean; material: water; isolation source: Red Sea water column Station 91 - depth 10m | place: Saudi Arabia: Red Sea | collected 2011-10-15 | depth 10 m | reverse complement strand
CCTGACCAAAAAATATCTTCAAATTCTTTTTCAAGTTTTTTTAATTGTCTAATTCTTAAAATTTTTGAAATTATTACATTCCAAGAATAAAGAGAGGCGAGGATTAAAATTATAATTACAGATTTAACTACAAGGTCAGCTTGCATAAATAACGCAAGCATTGAAAAATCTGGAGCTTCTGTCGATAAATTTGTACTATTAATATCTGCCATAATAATTATTTTTTAATTTTTTCAAGATCACTACTATGAACCATAACCCAAAACCCTGGTCTATTTTTTTCACATAATGCTATTACTGGTGTCTTGCCCTCCTCTTTCGCAAGCTTTGCTGTATCATCCCACAAACTAATTGCTGTATGCTTTGCTCTTAATTTACATTCTATGAATAAATCTTCATGAATTACATCAGCTCTAGTTACTTTACCATTACCTCCGCTCAAAGGTGTCCTTTTCCCATTAAAATAATTTGCAACATCTCTTTCTCTTTTTTTCCAGGCTTTATCAGGCATCTATATTCCTTTCATTAGGCTGTGAGTGAAGATAGAACATTATCATCAACTTCAAAATTTGATGATACAACTTGAACGTCGTCATTGTCTTCTAAAACTTCAAGTAATTTAAATAGTTTGTCCGCTGTATCTTTTCCAATATTTATATTATTTTTACTTTTCCAAATTAAATTTGCAGAGTTAGTCTGACCATACTGTTTAATTAATTTATCATTAAGTTCATGCAAATGGTTTTGATCACAGTATATTGAATATTCTGTTTCATTAATTTCATAATCTTCACTATTATTTTCAATAAGAAATTCTAGAAGTTGATCTTCTTTTACTAAGTTTTTATCGAGAGTGATATTTCCAAATCTGTCAAAACCAAAACTAACGCTTCCTGTTTCACCCAAATTACCTCCATATTTACTAAAAGAGGACCTAATCTCAGCAGCTGTTCTATTTTTATTATTTGTAAGTGCCTCAACTATTATTGCAATACCTTCAGGGCCATATCCTTCATATCTTACTTCTTCATAATTGCTATCAGGATCATTTCCTTGACCTTTTTTTATTGCTCTCTCAATATTATCTTTTGGCATATTGAGTGACTTGGCCGACGAAATTGCAGATCTTAATCTAATATTACTCTCAATATCTTCACCTCCTACTTTGACAGCAACAGAAATTTCTCTTCCAAGTCTTGAGAAAACTTTTGCTCTTTTTTTATCTTGAGCACCTTTACGATGCATAATATTTTTAAATTTCGAGTGCCCTGCCATTACGAGTAGATTTATAAATATTTAATCCGATGTTAGTAAAGATATAAAATATTAGATAAATGTGTCTAATATATGTAAATTATGTCTCTTGAATTGGGGTGATATTTTTAGCTAAACCAGTATTAGTATCAATCTCTATTAAAGCCCCGCATACTGTTATGTTTTCAGTAGCAGGTGTAAATCTACCTTCTGCCCTGTACCCCTTAACAAATCCATGTATTGGATTATTTATATCAAAACCAATTATTGAATTATAATCACCTGACATCCCCACGTCTGTTTGATAGGCTGTACCCTTAGGTAAAATAACACTGTCTGCCGTTGGCACATGAGTATGTGTGCCTAAAACTGCCGTAACTTGTCCATCAACATAATATCCAAATGCCTTTTTTTCAGAAGTTGCTTCACCATGCATATCAATAATTATCGCATCACATGTACTGCCTAACTTCTCTTTTTGAAGAAATTCAATTATGCCTTTAAAGGGATCATCTAATGATAAATTCATAAATAATCTGAGCATTACTTGTACTACTATAATTTTTTTTCCATTTAAAAGTTCAAGCTTATAATATCCTTTTCCAGGAACCCCATCAGGATAATTCAAAGCTCTGATTATTTTTGGATTTTCTTCAATATAAGAAAGCATATCTCTTTGATCCCATGCATGATTCCCAAGTGTAAGTAGATCAATTCCGCTAGAAAATAATTCTTCTGCATCCTTTTTTGAAAGTCCATAACCAGAAGTAGCATTCTCACCATTAGCAATAATCATGTCTGTATTATATTTAGATTTGAGTGTTGGGATAATTTCTTTAATTTTTTTTCGTGACGCCTTACCGACAATATCACCTATAAAAAGAATTTTCATTGAAAACTATATAAATTTTTTTCAGTAATAACATAATCCACTTTAAAATCAAATTTGTCTATGGGTATGTAATCTAACTTTTGTTCTTCATATGCATAGGCTACAGAGATGAATCTGTGATTAATTTTATTTAAATAAGCAAATGTCCTGTCATAATAACCTCCACCATAACCTAATCTATTTCCCTTCTTATCAAAAGCTAAACAAGGTACAAAAATTAATTCAGGATTTAAAATTTTATTTTTATTTTGAGGCTCTGATATATTCATATGTCCTTTTACAAAATTCTCTTCACTCTTAAATTGCTTAAAGATTAAATGACTATTTTTTTTTTCAATTACAGGGAGACATAAAATTTTATTTTTAATAAAGATAAGATTGTTAAGCTCTCTTGTATTTATCTCAGAATTTATAGAAATAAAACTAGAAACTATATTAATTTCTTGAAAGTTAATTTTTTCAAAAAGCTCATTAAACAAAGTTAAAGCAAAATGAGATGGTTTATTATTAAAAATCTTATCTCTTATAATTTTTTGTTTTTTTCTGATAATTGATTTTTCATCTTTAATATTATTCATAATAAGAATTCTTAATTATATCAATTAAACCCTCTACTTTTTTATTTATTTCATCAAATTCTTGATCTAATTTCAATTTTTCATCTTCTAAAATTTTTTTTTCATTTTGTAGTTTTAGTATTTTGTCTTTAAGTTCTAAATTGTTCTTTAGATATTCTTGTTTCTTGGTATCATTTACTTCTGAACTTCTTTCTATATTTAATTTTTCTGAAAGCTCTGCTTGAAGCTCAATAGAGAGAAGTGATAACAATATAGTATCACTTATTTTTCCATTAGAATATTTTGGATTTTGTAATTTATCATCAATTTTTTCATTAATTAAATTTATTGAATCTATTATTTTTTTTTCATCTTTTTTTTCATATTCTAATGATATTTCTCTGTTTAAAATTTTTGTCTTATAAAAAGGCATAGTTATTTCTTAATTAGAAGTTCCAATTCATCAATATACTCGGACATTTGTTTTCGTAAATTTTTAATTTCATTTTCAAGATTTTTAATTTTTTCTTTTTTGGAAATATGATGATCCCTAAAATCTTCTAAAGCTGATCTTAGATTATTTAAGTTTTCGCTTAGAACTGTAATTTTTTTTTGTATTTCCATTATAATTTTATAGTTTGTAATTTTATAATTGTCACTGTAATGAACCCATATTAAATAATTTTATATCAACCATAAAGGTAAGTATTTGAATAATTTAAATAATATCAACAATCTAAGACAATTATCAAATTGTATTAGATTTTTATCAATGGATGCAGTGGAAAAAGCAAAATCTGGTCATCCTGGTATGCCTATGGGTATGGCAGACATCGCAACAATTCTTTATAAAAATCATTTAAAGTTTAATCCGAATGATCCGGAGTGGATTGATAGAGATAGATTAATTATTTCAAATGGTCATGGCTCAATGCTTTTATACTCTTGTTTGTATCTAACAGGATATAAAGACATTGACATAAATCAAATTAAAAATTTTAGACAATTACATAATAAAACTGCAGGTCACCCAGAATACGGAAGTGCAGAAGGGATAGAAACAACTACTGGGCCTTTGTCTCAAGGTTTAGCAAATGCAGTTGGAATGGCGCTAGCGGAAAAAAAATTATCAAATAATTATGGAGAAGAATTATTCGATCATTACACTTATGTTTTTGCTGGAGATGGATGCTTAATGGAAGGTTTAAGTCATGAAGCGTGTAGTCTCGCAGGACATTTAAAATTAAATAAGCTTATTATGTTTTTTGATAATAATTCTATTTCCATAGATGGATCAACAGATCTTTCAGTTTCAGACAATGTGAAAAAAAGATTTGAAGCTTATAATTGGAATATAATTGAAATAGATGGTCATAAATATGAGGAAATTGATCAAGCTATAATTCAAGCAAAAAAAAATGATGCTCCAACAATTATATCTTGTAAAACTAAAATTGGTTTTGGCTCTCCAAACAAAGAGGGTTCAGCTTCATCACATGGTTCACCTCTTGGTGAAGATGAAATTAGTTTAACAAGAAAAAAATTAGAATGGAATTATTCGCCGTTTGAAATTCCAGATGATTTATTACGTGAGTGGAGAAGTTTCTATAAAAGAAATGAAGAATCAAGAAATTCATGGTTATCAAAAAACAAAGAATTAATTGAAAGTAAAAATTTTAAAGATAGTTTTTATCAAAAAATTGATCATCAAATTCCAGAAAAACTTAGGGAATTAAAATCTGAGCATTTTAATAATAAAACAAATTGTGCTTCAAGAAAATCGAGTGAGCTAACGCTAAATTTAATTTCAAACTATCAAAAAAATCTTATTGGTGGATCTGCTGATCTTACTGGATCAAATAACACTAAGGCAAAAGATATGAATGTAATTACATCTAATAATTTTAATGGAAATTATATTCATTACGGCATCAGAGAACATGGAATGGCTGGAGTAATGAATGGCATTGCTTTACATAAAGGTTTAATTCCATATGGAGGAACGTTTTTGGTATTTACCGATTATTGCAGACCTTCAATTAGGTTATCAGCTATTATGAATATACCAGTTATTTATGTAATGACGCATGACTCAATAGGATTAGGAGAAGATGGACCAACCCATCAACCTGTTGAACATCTTGCATCTTTAAGATCTATACCAAATTTAACAGTCATTAGGCCTTGTGATATTATTGAAACTATAGAAGCATGGGAATGTGCAATCAACAATACTGGACCAACAATCTTAGTTTTAACAAGACAAAATCTACCGATGTTACAAAAAGATAATCGCAAAGAAAATCTTGTAAATAAAGGTGCTTATAAAATAAGAGATTTTAAAGAATATGATGCAACAATTTTATCTTCTGGTTCTGAAGTTGAGATTGCTTGCTCTGCATCAAATAAACTTTTTGAAAACAATAATTTAAAGATAAGAGTTGTAAGCATGTCTTCATTTGAATTGTTTGAGAAAAATGATGATGGTTATAAAAATGAAATTTTAGGAAATAAACCTATTTTTGCTATTGAGGCTGGAGTAATAAATGGTTGGGAAAAATATATTAAAAATGAAAATTTTGTTGGTATGTCAACTTTTGGTGAAAGTGGTCCATACAAAGATTTATATAAGCACTTTAAGATAACAGATGATTACTTAATTGAAAAAATAATTAAAAGTTTATAAAAAGGAGAAATATGAAAGTTGCAATAAATGGATTTGGAAGAATTGGAAAACTTGTTTTTAGAGCTTTATTAGAAAAAAATCCTAAAGATATTAATATTGTAGCTATTAATGAACTAGGAAGTGTTGAGAGCAGTGCTCACTTACTTAAATATGACAGTGTTCACGGTATTCTTAAAGATGAGATTAGCTCAATCAAAAATGGATTAAAAATTGGTAAACATAAAATTAATTTTTATTCCGAAAGAGATCCAAATAACCTTCCTTGGAAATCACTCAAGGTAGATGTTGTTCTTGAATGTAGTGGTGTTTTTACTTCAAAAGAAAAGGCGATTTCTCATTTAAATGCAGGAGCAAAAAAAGTTATTATTTCAGCACCAGCTTCAAATGTAGATGCCACAATTGTTCAAGGTGTAAATAACGATACCATTAAAAAAAATCATAACGTAATTTCAAACGGATCTTGTACTACTAACTGTCTTGCTCCTTTAGCTATGGTTCTTGATGAAAAATTAGGAATTGAAAGTGGTTTCATGACAACAATTCATAGTTACACGGGTGATCAAAGAACTGTTGATCAAACCCATTCTGACTTTAGAAGAGCAAGGGCTGCAGCTGAGTCAATGATTCCAACTTCTACAGGAGCAGCAAAGGCTTTGAGTCTAGTCTTACCAAAATTAAAAGGTAAACTAGATGGAACAGCTATTCGAGTACCTACTCCTAATGTCTCACTTATAGATCTTACATTTGTAAGTAAGAAAAAAACTAGCCCAGAAAAAATTAATTCTATAGTTCTTCAAGCTTCAAAAACTAAAAAATTAAATGGAATTCTAACAACAAACTCATTACCTCTAGTTTCAATTGATTTTAATCATAATTCAAGCAGTTCTGTATTTGATATGAGTCAAACACAAGTTGTCAAAGATAAATTCTGTAGAGTTTTATCTTGGTATGATAATGAATGGGGATTTTCAAATAGAATGGTAGACACTATGGTTGATCTTAAAAAATTTATTTAGTGCCTAAAAAAATTTGTTTTGCAGTATCAACACTAAGACAAATTGAAAGTTTAATAGAATTTCGAAAATCAAAGTTCAAAACTTCGATTATATTTATAAAATATTTTTTAATTAAAGGTTTTGGGATAGAGTGGCTTAGAACGTTAATAAACCATATTAAAAATAAATATAAGACACACAATATTAAGTTTTTTATCGACTCAGGCTATGATCAAGGTCTTAGTATATTATTAACTCACGAAAATATTGATTATTTAAAATTAAAAAATAATAAAATCATCTTAAATAAAATTAATCAAATTGCTAAAAAAAATAAGGTTTTATTAAATCCAACTTTTGATGTAGTAGATCTTACGAAAATTAAAAATATACAAAAAAAACTTAAGATAAAACTATGAAAATAGATGGAAATGAAATTAAAGTTGGAAATATTTTAGAAATTAATAACAAACTTTGGAAAGTTTTGAAAACACAGCATACTCAACCAGGAAAGGGTGGTGCCTACTTACAGGCTGAACTTAAAGAAATAAGAGAAGGTACTAAAATGAATAGTAGGTTTAGATCATCAGAAACAGTAGAAAGAGCTATCCTTGATGAAAAAGAATTTCAATATCTTTATGATGATAATAATAATTTTATATTCATGGATAAACAAACTTATGAACAAATAGAACTTGGCTCAGACATATTAACTGAGGATCAATCAAAATTTTTAGTTGAGAATAGTAATGTTATTATTAATTTCTATAATGAAAAACCGGTCGGAATTGACTTGCCTGATACTGTAGAATTAACTGTTATAGAAACTGAAGGTGTTGTAAAAGGTCAAACAGCTGCTTCATCATATAAACCAGCTACTTTAGAAAAGAATATTAAAACATCTGTACCGCAATTTATTGCAGTTAATGATAAAATAGTAATAAGTACAATTGACGGTAGTTATATCGAAAAATCAAAAAATTAATGCAGCCTGCTGTAATTAATATCTTTGAAAAGGCAGTAAAAAAAGCTGGTAAAATATTATTAAGAGATTTTGGAGAATTAGAAAATTTACAAATACAATCTAAATCAGTTGGAGATTTTGTAACAAATGCAGATATTAAAGTAGAAAAAACACTTTTAGAAACTCTAAAATATTATTATCCAGATTATACTTACATAACTGAAGAAACTGGTGAAATAAAGGGTGATGAAAACACCATTATTATTGATCCCATTGATGGAACATCTAATTTTATTCATGGAATACCTCATGTTGGAATAATCGTTGCCAAAATGACAAATGATGAAATCACAGACGGTGTGATTTATAATCCAATTTTAAACGAATTTTTTTGGAGTTCTAAAGGTAAAGGTTCGTGGTGTAATAATAGTAGACTTAGAGTGTCAAACAGGCAAATTTTTTCAGATTGCTTGATAGGCACTGGGCTTCCGTTTGGAGAAAGAATTTATAAAAACTATTTAAGTGAGATTGATGAAATCCTAAAATCATCTGCAGGAATAAGAAGACTCGGTTCTGCAGGCCTTGATCTTGCTTATGTTGCCTCTGGTAAATTAGATGGTTTTTGGGAAAAAGATCTAAATTTATGGGATGTTTCAACGGGCATTCTTTTAGTTAAAGAAGCTGGGGGGAAAATTTCTAAAATAGATGGAAATGCATGGGAAATAAATTCTCGTGATTTAGTTGCTTCAAATAATAAAATTCATAATGAATTAGTTAAAAAACTTACTTTACTTTGAAATCTATATAAATATAAGACAGGCATGAAAAAAGATATACATCCTAAATATCATGAAATAAACGTTGTTATGACTGATGGATCTACTTTTAAAACTAGATCTACTTGGGGTAAAGAAGGTGATACTCTTAAATTAGAAATTGATTCTAAATCTCACCCAGCATGGACCGGTGGTAAGGCTGGTCTTAATGAATCTGAAGGACAGGTAGCTAGATTCCAAAAAAGATTTAAAGGTCTTAAAATTAATAAATAATTATTTAAAAAACTTTTCAGCATTAAGTTTTAAATTTTCCTTCTTTTTTATCTCATCTTGAACTCTTAGTATTTCAGTTTGAAGTTCAGAAATATAATTTTGTAAATCCTCAACACTGAAATCATCCAAATTTAATATTTTAACCGTCTTTTGTTTTTCATCAACTTCAAAAAAATCTGTCATAGTCATATTTTGTTATATATTATTTTTTGATTATATTATATGAGCCAATTATGAAATATCCTTTAATGCCTAAAGCAACAGCGATATGGTTAGTTGAAAATACAGCTTTAACGTTTGATCAAATAGCTGAATTCTGTGGATTACATGAATTAGAGGTTCAAGGAATAGCTGATGGAGAAGTTGCTGTCGGTATGAGAGGTTATGATCCAATTGATAATAATCAATTAACAAAAGAAGAAATTGAAAGATGTGAAAAAGATAATGCAGCTCGTTTGAGTCTTATTAAGTCTGATGTAATTGAAGATTTACCACCAAGAAAAAAAGATTCTAAATATACACCTCTTTCTTTAAGACAAGAAAAGCCATATGCTATTTTGTGGCTTATAAAAAGATATCCGACTGAATTAAGTAGTTCTCAAATTGCAAAACTTACCGGCTCAACAAAAAATACAGTAGAGGCTATAAGAAATGGTACATACAGAGAAGCAGTTCTTGAGGCAAAGAGTCCAATGGATGTTGGTTTATGTACTTATAAGGATCTCGAAAGAACTTTAAATAGAACTAGAACAAAAAAAGTAGATCAAGAAAATTAATCATTTTTTATAACGTAATTTAGATAATAGAACATCAAGATCATCCAAAATAATACCATTGAAATAATAAAAATCTGAAAGTTATATATTTTTATAACTCCGATAGGTTCACCAAGATAATAGGTTAAAGGTCCTAAAACTCCACTTAAAATAATTCCTAAAATTTTATAACTTTTAAAAAAAGTAAGAATTTCATCAAAAAGAGTACTAAAACTAAACCATAAAACAATCATCCATAATGGCAGAGTACCAAGTTTAGCAATAGTTTCAAAATCGTAAATTTGGAAATAAACTAATAAAGTATCAAAAAAATATCCTGGAACTGAAATCAAAAGTGAAATCTTAATAAATTTTTGTTTATTATGATTAAAATAAAAATAAGTTAGTAAGAAAATAATTCCAACCAAGATTCCTAACATAGGATTAGAAAATTTTGTTTCACCAAATACACAGGCTAACCAAGTTAGTTGATAGCCAGTTAAGACTAAAAATACTTTTAGTTTTTGCATTTCTATTTTTGAATTAAGAAATGAGAAACATCGGTTGAACTATTTGCAAAACCTGTTTCACAATAAGATAGATAAAATTCCCACATTCTTTTAAATTTAATATCAAAACCAAACTGAGATAAATCATTCCAAGATTTTTGAAATTGTTTATTCCACATTTTAAGTGTTTTTGCATAAGAACCACCGAAACTTAGATTTTCAATACATTTTAATCCAACGTGTTTTGCCGAATATTCAAATTGTTTTTTAGTTGGAAGCATTCCACCTGGAAAAATATATTGTTGAATAAAATCTGGTCTGTTTTGATAATCTTTAGCCTTTTTTTCATCAATCGTTATGACTTGTAGTGCAGCCATACCGCCATCGTTGAGAGAATTACGAATTGTATCAAAGTAATTATGCCAGTATTTCTTCCCAACTGCTTCAAACATTTCAATTGAAACAATATTTGAATATTTTTTTTTGATATCCCTATAATCTCTGAATATAACTGATACTTTTTCAGACAAACCTTCATTTTGAATTTTTTCAGAAGCATATTCGTATTGTTCCTTAGAAATAGTTATAGCATCAACTGAACAATTGTAATTTTTCGCTACAAATGATGAAAACCCTCCCCATCCACATCCAATTTCTAAAGTTTTAGAATTTGAGTCTAATGATAAAGTTTCAGCAATCTTTCTATATTTGTTAAATTGTGCATCCGATAAATTGGTATTCTTATTATCAAAAAGAGCAGAAGAATAGGTCATGGTTTTATCTAACCACTTTTCGTAAAAATTATTTCCTAAATCATAATGATATTTAATGTTTTTTTTACTCTGTGATTTTGAATTGTTATTTAAAAAATGCTTTAATTTGGCAAAAGTAGCAAAAAAAAGATTAGTATTTATACTTTGTAAAAAATAACTCTCATTTTTGTGAGAAAGTAGTAATAAATTAGTTAAATCGGTGCTTGAAAAGTAACCATTCATATAGGCTTCTGCAAAACCTACAGAACCTTTTTTAAAAATTAAATTTAAAAAATTATAATTATGAATTTTTATATTTGCAGATATATCCTCCTCTTTTCCGACAAAAACTCTCTCCTCGCCAGTAGGAAATTGAACTGTTAATTTTCCATATCGAATTTTAGATAAAAAGTTTACTAATAATTTTTCGACAGTTTTATCAAAATTTGTTTTAAAAAAATTCATTTAAAAATTACCTTCAAAACTCACTGTATCATTTGGCTTCTTTTTTCGTGCATAATATTTACCACCTTTGTAAATTATTTTTAGAGCTTCATAAAGAATTCCAGCCATTACCTTGAAGCCTAAAAGTGGATTATAATATAAAAATTTAAACATATTTTTTGAGTTAAAATCTATAAATTTGCCATGCTGAGTAGCTGTTAGAACTTTTTTATTATTTTTATCATAAAGATCAATGTTAATATTTATTTTATCTTTTTGCATTCGATTAAAAAATTTATAATTTGCCTCCATTTCTATGAATGGAGATACATAAAACTGCTTTGCACATTCATGAGATAATTTAAAATCTTCAAAATTTACATTTCCTTTAAAAATATAGGTATGTTGTTCATTAGTCGTATTTTTGACTTCATAGAAAATAGATATTAATTTTTTATCATCATAACAATATATAATTGATAAGGGATCAAATACATATCCCAAAATTCTTGGAAAACATAATATCATTATATTAAGATGTTTATATTTAATATTAAATTTAGAGAGGGAATCTTTAACGAATGTCTTTATTGACCTTTTGTCTCTATATCCATGATCTTTTTCATAAATAGAAAAAAGATTAAAAGAGTTTAATGAAAAAAGTTTATAGTTTTTACTTAATTGATCAAGATTATCCAAATTAATAAAAAGACTTGGTACCTCATATTTCAATGTGTGTTTAAATGGAATAAATCTTTTATGTATAATGCTAGATAATAGTATTTGAGAAATCATTTAAAATTAATTTGCAATCTATTATAAAAATTTTTCTCTCTCTTCCAAGGTAAATCACAATTTAACAATTTACAAATATAAGAAGATGATTGAATGCCGTCTTCATGAAAACCATATCCAAGGTAAGCTCCACAGAAAAAAGTATTATTCTTTCCTTGAATTTCCATAACATTTTTTTGAGCTAAAATAGTATCAGTAGTATATATTGGATGATTAAATGTTGTTTGGTTAATTATATTTTTAGGCTTTTTATATGGATTAACAGTTACAAAATAATTTTGTTTAGTTGGTAATTTTTGCAAGAAATTCATCCAATAAGTTAAAGTAAATTTAGAAGATGATGACTTATTTAAAAAATTCCAACTTGACCAAGCAATTTTTGATTTAGGCATTAAAGAGTGATCGGAGTGAAGTATTGCTGAGTTAGTTGAATATTTAAATTGTGAAAATATTTTTACTTCTTCTTCTGTTGGTTTTTCCAAAATATCCAATACTTGATTTGCATGGGTTGCGAATATTACCTTATGAAATTCTAATATATTATTTTTCTCATCTTCTATTTTAATTTTATTATTTTCTCTAATAATTTTTTTAATTTTGAAATTTGTTTCATACTCAAAAACATTTTTATTAATAATTTTTTTTATATATTCGTTACTACCACCTTCTACATATTTCCATTGAGGTCTTTTTTTTAAATTAAATAAAGCATGATTTTTAAAAAAATTAATGAATGTTATGAGAGGAAAATTTTTTACATCACTTATATTGCTTGACCATATAGATGATATCATAGGTAAAATATGATAATTTATTAGGTATGTTGAAAAATTATTAGTTTTTAAAAAATCATTTAAGGTTTTAGTTTGCTCTAAATCACTAACATTCAAGCTATTACATAATAAATAAAGTTTTCTTATTTCAAATAACATTTTAAAAAAATTAAAAGAAAACACATTTCTAAAATTAGCAAAAAGAGAAAATATATTTTTGCCACTATATTCAATTTGAGGATCTTGATTTGAGACGGCAAAAGACATATCTGAATTTTTACATTTCACATCAAGTAATTTAAAAAAATTTGTTAAATCTGGATAATTATTTTCATTGAATACAATAAACCCTGTATCGACTGGGATTGTCTTTGTTGATTCTTCAACATAGATAGTTCTTGTATGTCCACCCAATCTATTATTTTTTTCAAATAAATAAACATCATATTTAGAAGACAAAAGGTAAGCTGCACTTATTCCTGAAATACCAGAACCAATAATTGCTATTTTTTCTCTCACATCAACTAATAGTTTTAAACGCTGATAGTGCTCTATTTCTTGTTTCTTTTAAATCTACAATTGGTGCTGGATATGAAGTACCAATCTCAAAATTATATTTCTTTTGATCCTCCATAGACATCTCCCAAGGATTATGAATATATTTTTTTGGAATATTATTCAACTCAGGAACAAATTCTTTTACATAATCACCATCTGGATCAAATTTTTGACCCTGCAATATTGGATTAAAAATTCTAAAATATGGACTTGCATCAGCACCACAACCAGAGATCCATTGCCAACCTGCAGAATTAGACCCAACGTCAGCATCAACTAAAGTATCAAAAAACCACTCTTCTCCATTTTTCCAGTGTAACAATAAATTTTTTGTTAGAAACGAGCCTACAATCATTCTTACTCTATTATGCATCCAGCCTGTTTTATATAGTTGTCTCATTCCAGCATCAACAATTGGAATACCAGTTTTACCATTATGCCATAATGATAAATTTTTAGCATTTTTAATCCATGGAAATTTATTAAATTTACTTTGTATAGGTTTATGAGTCATATCTGGATAATGAAATAAAAGATTATAAGAAAAATCTCTCCAGCCAAGTTCAGCAAGAAATTTTTTTTTATTTTCAGGATCAATTTTTTTTTCAATATTTACGGTATCATAAACTTCCAAAGCGGATATTTCTCCAAAATGAAGATAAGGTGATAATTTTGAAGTTAAATCTTTATCGGGTCTATCTCTTCCAACTGAATAGTTATTTGCTTTTTGCGAAATATATTTTTTTAATTGTAATTTTGCATTACTTTCACCAGGTATCCAATATTTTTCAATTTTTTTGATCCATTGCTCTTTTTTGTTTGTTAGATTTAAATCTTGTATAGTTATTTCATTTTTAAATTTTGAATTGGCGTAGCTTATTTTTGTATTTTTAAATTTAATATCTTTTAGTTTTAGTAGTTCATCACAATGTCGCCAGTAAGGAGTAAATACTTTAAAAAAGGTTCCACTTTTATTTTTAATATTCCAAGGTTCATTTAAAAGATATCCATTATGCGAGTCGCATTCTATTTTAGATGAGGTAACTATAGATTTAATTTTAGTATCTCTTTTAATTGAATATGGATCATATAGTCTATTCCAGGATACATATTTAACATTTGAATTCTTTAGTATTGAAGATATAATTTTCTCTGGATCACCAGCAAATATATTTAGTTTGCCATTATGTTTTTGTATTGAGTCATATAAACTAATTAAGGATTTTTCTAACCACCATTTGGATGTGGATCCAATTCTTTGATTTAAATCAAAAATATAAATTGGAATTATCTGATCAACTTTTTTTGAAAGTGACAATAAAGATGGATTTTCTTGTAATCGCAAATCTTGTCTAAACCAATGAATTCCATAAGTGGCTACCATGAGTTTAAATTATGTTAATTTAGAATAAATTAAAGAGGTAAATCTATTATTTACTATGAGGAGGCATTTTTTTCTCTACGAACCAAACGTGTTTTTTTAACACAGGATCATATTTTTTCATTCGAAGCTTTTCAGCAACTTTCAATCCTTTTGTCGGTTTTCTTACAATATACTTAGTTCCTGTTTTTGGATTTTCTTCAGGTACTAGTTGTTTAAGAGCGAATGAAGTTTTTTTTGCCATGAGGTGTCTATACAGAATAATTATATGAAATAAAGTATTATTTATTCATAATCAGAAATTGACTGCTTAATAAAACGGTTAAAATTTCCTCTTTTTTTATCAAGTTTAATTTGTTTATTTCTTTCAAGTAAGTTTTTTTTCTTTTCTTCAGATGTTTTATCAAAACAATTATGACAAGATACACCTGGTTCATAATATTTATTATAAGTATCTTTAATACTAATGGGTATCCGACAAGCATGACAAAGTTTGTAAGTTCCATCTTTTAATTCATTTTTCAAAGATACTCTTCCATCAAATACGAAACATTCACCATTCCACATTGAATCTTTTTTTGGAGTTTTTTCTAAATACTTTAGTATACCTCCGTCTAACTGAGCAACATTTTTAAAACCCTTCATCATCATATATGATGAAGCCTTTTCACACCTGATACCTCCAGTGCAAAACATTGCAATTTTTTTGTCTTTTGACTTATTTAGTTTTTTTTGAACAAAAGATTTAAAGTCAGTGAAACTTTTAGTTTTTGGATTAATTGCCCCTTCAAAAGATCCTATTTTAACCTCAAATTCATTTCTTACATCAATCACAATAGTGTCTTTGTCTTTAATTAGTTGATTCCATTCATTGTATTTAACTTTTTTTCCAGATATTTTTGTAGGATCAGCAAATTTGGTTCTGAGTGTGACTATTTCATTTTTATTTCTAATTTTTAGTTTTTGAAAAGGCATATATTTATATTTTGATCGTTTAAGATTAAGTTTCTCAAAACTAAAATTTTCAAGATATAGAATGAAAGAATTTATGTTTTTTTCTAAGCCAGCTATTGTTCCATTAATGCCTTCATCAGCAATCAATATTGTACCTTTTATTTTATTAAATTTGCAAAAATCTTTAAGTTTAGTAATGATATCATTTTTATCTTTAATTATTTTGAATTGATAAAAAGTAATTATAGTAAAGTACTTGTTGTTCATTTATCTAATTAATATAAAAAACTTTAAAAATTTATGTCTAAAGAAACCATTAATATTGTTAAAAAGTTTCTCAATAGTTATTCTATAGAAACAACTCCAAATGTTTACGAAAAATATGGAGGCTTTTCTGAATTTCTTAATAAAAATCATGACGTTTATATAACTTATTTACCAGATGAAAATTCAAAAAATGTTATTAGAACGGCAAAAAAATTAAAATTAGAAGGTTATGATGTTATACCTCATTTACCTGCGAGAACTATTGTAAATAAAAATGACTTAGAAAAATATATTGGTGAACTTGCAAATGAATCTGGGTGTTCAAAAATGTTAATTATTGGTGGTGGTGGAAATCAAGCTGGCGAAATCTCTTCCTCAATTGATGTTTTAAAAACAGATTTTCTTTCAAAATATAATTATCAATTTGTAGGTGTGGCTGGACATCCCGAAGGAAGCCCAGATATTTCAAATGAAAATTTAGATTTAGCAATTAAACAGAAGAATGATTTTGCAAAAAATGTTGATTTTAAAATGTATTTAGCAACACAATTTTTTTTTGAAGCTAAATCTTTAATCGACTGGGAAAAACATTTAGAAAAAATTGGAAATAAATTACCAATCCACGCTGGGATACCAGGTCCTGCCTCTATTAAAACATTAGTAAATTATGCAAGGTCTTGCGGTATTGGAAATTCTTTAAGATTTATTACAAAACAGGCTTTTAACTTAACTAAACTTGCAACATTGAGCACTCCTGACAAATTAATTTATGATCTTGCTGAACATAGCGAAATAAACAAAGACTCTAAACTTGAAAAAATACACTTCTATGCGTTTGGTGGTATGAAAAAAACATCAGAGTGGTTAAATCAATTTAATAACTCAGATTTTTCTTATAATAATAAACAGAAATTCGAGTTAAATTAGCTTCTTCACAATTTTTTTATCTTTTAATGAAACAAAAGTTGTTTGATATTTAAGTTAATTTATAGATTAAGAATCTAATAATTAAGGAGTCTCATGTCAGATATTGAAATAGCAAGAAAAGCTAAAATGAAGCCTATTAGTGAAATTCTAAAAGGGCTTGATGTACCAGACACACCTGAAGCCTTCAGTCCTATGGGTCGTCATATAGCAAAAATAAACTTGGAGTACATAGAGTCACTTAATAAAAATAAAGATGGTAAACTTGTTCTAGTCTCAGCAATAACTCCAACACCAGCAGGAGAAGGTAAAACAACAACTTCTGTTGGATTAAGTGATGGTCTTAATAAACTAGGAAAGAAATCAATAGTTTGTTTAAGAGAGCCGAGTCTTGGACCATCATTCGGTATGAAAGGTGGTGCAGCTGGTGGAGGCTATGCTCAAGTAGTACCAATGGAGCAAATTAATTTACATTTTACTGGAGATTTTCATGCAATTACATCCGCTCATAATTTACTTTCTGCATTAATTGATAATCATATCTACTGGGGAAATAAATTAAATATTGATGTTAGAAGGGTTGTTTGGAAGAGAGTAATGGATATGAATGATAGATCACTTAGATCTATTGTTGTTGATTTAGGAGGAGTTGCAAATGGATATCCTAGACAAGATGGTTTTGATATTACTGTTGCATCGGAGATAATGGCAATTTTCTGCTTAGCAAAAGATTTAAAAGATCTTGAAGAGAGAATTGGAAATATAACTATTGCTTATACACGAGACAAAAAAGCTATTTATGCAAAAGATTTAAAGGCAGAAGGTCCAATGACAGTATTATTAAAAGATGCCATTAGGCCCAACATAACACAAACGTTAGAAAATAATCCTGCTATAATTCATGGTGGGCCATTTGCAAATATTGCTCATGGTTGCAATTCTGTAATTGCAACTAAAGCTAGTTTAAAATTAAGTGATTACGTTGTAACTGAAGCAGGCTTTGGAGCTGATCTAGGAGCAGAAAAATTCCTTGATATAAAATGTAGAAAATCAAATTTAAAACCTGATTGTGTGGTTTTGGTAGCTACAATTAGAGCACTAAAAATGCATGGCGATGTTTCAAAAGAAGATTTAAAAAATGAAAATGTAAATGCTCTTAAAAAAGGTTTAGTAAATCTAGAAAGACATATTAATAATGTTAGAAAATTTGGATTACCAGTAACTGTTGCTATTAATCATTTTGTCACTGATTCTAAAGCTGAAGTTGATGCCGTTCTAAGTTTTTGTACAACTCAAGGAGTCAAGGCTTCTATGTGTACTCACTGGTCCGATGGTGGTGATGGTGCAACTGAATTAGCTCAAAATGTAATAGATATTTGTGAAGATAATAAGAATACATTTAAATTTTTATATGAAGATGATTTAACTCTATTCAAAAAAATAGAAAAAATTGCACAAGAGATTTATCACGCAAGTGAAGTTGTGGCAGACACGAAAGTACGTCAACAATTGAAGGATTTTGAAACTAAAGGATTTGGCAAATTACCTGTTTGCATTGCAAAGACTCAATATAGTTTTTCAACTGACCCTAATTTAAAAGGTGCCCCTACTGGCCACGTTTTACCTATTAGAGAGGTAAGATTGTCATCAGGAGCAGAATTTATAGTAGTTGTTTGCGGTGATATTATGACCATGCCGGGTCTACCAAGTGTTCCTGCGGCAAATTCGATAAAGCTAAATGACCATGGAGAAATTGAAGGTCTTTTTTAAAACTGCTATAAAGAGTCATAATGTTTAATAAAAATAAATACTCATTTCTATCTATTGCTAGAAATGCTTTAAATCATCATGAGAATTGGCAAAAGACGTGGAATAGTCCTGAACCAAAAAAAAGTTATGATGCAATAATAGTCGGTGGTGGTGGACACGGTTTAACTACTGCTTACTATTTAGCAAAAAACCATGGAATTAATAATATTGCAGTAATTGAAAAAGGTTGGATAGGCGGTGGGAATACAGGGCGAAATACCACTATAATTAGATCAAACTATTTATGGGATCAAAGTGCAGCTTTATACGAGCATGCATTAAAACTTTGGGAAGGTATGTCTCAAGAATTAAATTACAACGTAATGTTTTCTCAAAGAGGGGTTTTGAATGTTGCTCATAATCTTCATGATGTAAGAGAATTAAAAAGACGGTGGCATGCAAACAGACTAAATGATATCGATTGTGAATGGCTTGATACAAAGAAAGTTAAAGAATTTTGTCCAATAATAAATACTTCACCAAACATTAGATATCCTGTTTTAGGAGCAACACTACAAAGAAGAGCAGGAACTGCAAGACATGATGCTGTTGCATGGGGTTATGCAAGAGGAGCTGATGAAATGGGAGTTGATATAATTCAAAATTGTGAAGTAACTGGTATTAATGTAAAAAATGGAAATGTAACTGGTATTGAAACAACAAAAGGAACCATTAATTCAAATAAAATTGGAATAGCTGCTGCAGGGCATACCAGTGTTATTGCCAATATGGCGGGTATCAAATTACCTTTGGAGAGTAAACCATTACAAGCACTAGTTTCAGAACCAGTAAAACCAGTCATTGATACTGTAGTAATGTCCAATACAATTCATGCGTATGTATCTCAGTCAGATAAAGGAGAACTAGTTATTGGTGCTGGAACAGATGGATACACTTCATATACTCAAAGAGGTGGCTTTAACATTGTTGAAGATACATTAATGGCAATAGTTGAATTGTTTCCAATATTTTCTAGAATGAAAATGCTTCGTCATTGGGGAGGAATTGTAGATATTTGTCCTGATGCAAGCCCCATTATCAGTAAGACGCACATAAATGGATTATATTTTAATTGTGGTTGGGGAACTGGTGGTTTTAAAGCAACACCAGGTTCAGGTTGGGTATTTGCTCACACTATAGCTAATGATCAAGCACATGAATTAAATGCTCCTTTTACAATAAATAGATTTTCTAGTGGTGAATTAGTTGATGAACATGGTGCAGCTGCCGTAGCACATTAAATCATGTTTTTAATAAATTGCCCATACTGTGGAGAAAGAGATCAAGCTGAATTTTCTTGTGGAGGTGAGGCACATATTGCAAGACCAAAAAATCCTCCTGAACTCTCTGATGATCAATGGGCAGAATATTTATTCTTGCGAAAGAACGAAAAAGGTATTCATTATGAAAGATGGAACCATGAATATGGATGCAGACAATGGTTTAATTTAGCAAGAAATACAGCAACCGATGAAATTCTTGCAGTATATAATATGGGAGAAGCTCCTCCTAAATTAAAAGCAAATATTCCAGCTACTCCTTCAGGTGAGCCAAGTATTGGGTCAGGGAATTTATCAACATCGAAAAAAGATAGATTTTAAAAATAAAGATGCGATACAAAAATAATAAAAATCTAGAAAATAATAAGTCTGTTAGGTTCTATTTTGATAATAAAGAATATTTTGGATTTGAAGGTGACACCCTAGCTTCAGCACTTCTTGCAAATGATGTTCACTTAGTTGGAAGAAGTTTTAAATATCATCGACCGCGGGGTATTTATACCGCAGGTAGTGAAGAACCTAATGGAATAGTTCAGCTTGAGACCAAAGAATATACCGAACCTAATAGAAGAGTAACTGAAGTCCAGATATATGATGGGTTAAAAGCTTTTAGTCAAAATAATTGGCCGTCAGTGAAATTTGATGCTGGCGCTATAAATGATTTACTATCCCCATTTTTTCCTGCAGGGTTTTATTACAAGACCTTTATGTGGCCGCCAAAGTTTTGGAAAGCATATGAGTTTTTTATAAGACACGCTGCAGGACTTGGTAAATCTCCAAAAAAAGATGATCCCCACAAATACGAACATTTTCATTATCATTGTGATGTTCTAGTTGTTGGAGCAGGAGTGAGTGGATTAATTTCAGCAGAAATTGCAGCGAATAAAAATTATAAAGTTTTACTAGTTGAGCAAGAAGAGGATCTCGGTGGTGAAATTTTATCTACAAAAAATCAAGACATTAAAATTGATAATTTACCGATTAATGAATGGAAAAATAAATTAGTTGATAAACTTTCTAAAAATTCAAATGTAAAAATAGTTAAAAATACAACTTGTTTCGCTTATTTAAATTATAATTTATTATTAGCTGTCCAAGAAATTGATCCAGAAAAAGGATTATATAAAAAAAATGATATTAAAGAAAGAATTTGGAAAATTAGATCAAAGAAAGTTATTTTAGCAACTGGCGCAATTGAACGACCAATAATATTTAACAATAATGACAGGCCTGGAATTATGCTTTCTAACAGTGCAAAAAAATACTTAAATAAGTATGGAGTTGCACCTGGAAAAAATTTAGTTTTTTTTACAAACAATGATAGTGCCTATGAAACTGCAATAGATTTTTTTGAACAAGGTATAAAAGTAGAGGCTATTGTCGATACAAGAGATGGTAGTGATGGATATTACCCTAAAAAAGCAAATAAATTAGGTATTACTATACTAAAAGGTTATGAAATTAGTGATACTGTTGGAAGATTAAAAATTAGAGAAGTTAAATTAAGAAAAATAAAAACTGAAAACAATAATGAAAAATCTTCTATTAATATTAAATGTGATCTTTTAGCAATTGCTGGTGGTTGGACTCCTACTGTTCATTTATTTACTCAATCAAAAGGAAAACTCAAATTTAGAGATGTAGATGGAAGTTTTATTCCTAATGAAGTTTATCAAGATACATTGTGTGTTGGAAGTTGCAATGGTAATTATAATTTAAATGAAATATTATTAAAAACTCAAGAAGATACATATAAATATTTAAATGATAATCAGCAAAATGAACTTGGCGAAGTAAATTACAAATCAGATGATCTAAAGCAAGGCAAACACGAAAATGTTTGGATTACATCAAAGAAAAATATCTCACGAACAAAAATGTTTGTAGATTTCCAAAACGATGTAACAGCAAAAGATATTAAATTAGCTTTAAAAGAGGGTTTTCAATCAATTGAGCATGTCAAACGTTATACAACTACAGGAATGGCAACTGATCAAGGTAAGACCAGTAATGTTAATGCACTTGGAATAATATCAGAATTAACAAATACTGAAATCTCTGAATTAGGTACGAAAACATTTCGTTTACCTTATAAGCCAGTGACATTTGGAGCAATTGCTGGACGTCATGTTAAAGAATTTTTTGATTTAGAGAGAACAAGCCCAATGCATCAATGGCATATTGATAATAAAGCTTTATTTGAGGACGTAGGCCAATGGAAAAGAGCCTGGTATTATCCTCAAAAGAATGAAAGTTTTCAATCTGCTTTAAATAGAGAGGTAAAAGCAACTAGAGATAGTCTAGGAATATTAGATGCATCAACGCTTGGTAAAATAGATATTAAGGGAAGAGATGTTAGCGAATTCTTAAATAGAATTTACACAAATTCTTGGTCAAAATTAGAAATTGGAAAATGTCGATATGGTGTAATGTTAGGTGACGATGGGATGGTTATTGATGATGGTGTAACAACTAGATTAGACGAGTATCATTATCTCATGTCAACAACTACAGGAAATGCGGCATCAGTAATGTCAAAATTAGAAGATTGGTTACAAACAGAATGGCCAGAATTAGAAGTATATTTAACATCCGTAACAGAAAACTATGGAACGATAAGCTTAAATGGCCCAAATTCAAAAAAATTAATGCAAAAACTAGTTCCAGATTTTGATTTTTCAAAAGAAAATTTTCCTCATATGAGTTTTAAGAATATTAATATTGACGGAATAAAGTGTAGAGTCATGCGTATAAGTTTTACAGGGGAGATGTGTTACGAAATAAATGTTCCATCTGGCTATGCTAAAAATCTTTGGGAACTTTGTATAGATAAAGGTAAAGAATTTAATATTACGCCATATGGTACTGAAGCGATGCATGTACTTCGTGCTGAAAAAGGATTTATTATTGTTGGTCAAGAAACAGATGGATCAGTGACACCAGTAGATCTGGATATGGACTGGATCGTTAGTAAGAAGAAATACGATTTTGTTGGTAAAAGGGCTTTATATAGAAGTGATACTATTAAAAAAGATAGGAAACAATTAGTTGGATTAAGAACTAAAGATCCAAATAAGGTTCTTGAAGAAGGATCTCAATTGGTTGAAGAAATAACTGCCCTACCTATGAAAATGGTTGGTCACGTGACCTCTAGTTACTATTCACCTAATTTAAAAAGCTCTTTTGCTTTAGCTTTAATCAAAGGTGGTCTTGAAAAAAAAGGAAGTGTTTTAATTGCTCCAATGGAAAATGAAAATATTGAAGTAGAAATAACTAGTCCAATATTTATTGATCCTGAGAATCAAAGGGTTAATCAATGAGTTTAACTTACAGTAATGTTTTGAATATAAATAAAAAAAATTACAATGGAGTAACAATAGAAGAAAGAGCTCTATCAGGTAAAATAAATATACGAGGTAAAAGTTCAGATAAAGAATTTATGAAAAATATAGGCTCAGTATTAAACCTGGTTTTACCAATTGAGCCAAATGTAAGAATTTTTAATAATAATATTAGTATTATGTGGCTTGGTCCTAATGAATGGTTAGTCGAAACACCAGAAAATGAGAAAGATGAAATTATTTCTCTATTAGAATCTAAACTCAATCCAGAAAAAACAGCAATAACTGATGTTTCATTTAATAAAACTGTTTTACGGCTTGAAGGGGAAAAGGTATTTATTTTACTTTCTAAATTTCTTGTCGCGAACTTAGAAAAAATTTTGGAAACTAATTTTTCTGTAGCTCAAACTATATTTATAAAAATTCCAATACTTTTTATTAGAAATAATACTGATAAAGAAGAAACTTCATTAGATTTACATTTAAACAGATCACATGCAAAATATGTTTATGATTTATTAGTTGATGGTAGTAAAAATCTTAATATTTAATTTATTTTTTATCTTAATTTCATTAAGTACAGTATCATCTGTAATTGATGGCGATACTATACATATTAATAAAAATAAAATAAGACTGCATGCTATTGATGCCCCTGAAACAAATCAAACATGTTATAAAAATAGCAAAGTCTGGAATTGTGGTTTGGAATCAACAAAATTCTTAAAAGAATTAATTGGTAATAATAAAATTGAATGCATCACAAAAGGTAAGGATCGATATAATAGATTTATTGGAATCTGCTATAAAGATAATTTAGATTTAAATAGTGCAATGGTTCTGAATGGATGGGCGATAGCTTATCGCTATTATTCAAAAGATTATGTTGAAGAAGAAGAAGAAGCAAAACAAGAAAAAAAAGGTATATGGATTGGGGATTTTGAAGAACCCTATTTATTTAGAAAGAAAAATAAATAATCAACCATGATGTTGGGAATCTTTTAAATAAATTAAATCTTCTATTTCTTTATCTTTATTTTTAATTATTTTTTTTAGCTCATTTAATTCATTTTCAAAACTACGATTTTTTTGTTCAATTTGTCTAAGTTCTGATTTTAGTATTGAATTTTCAATATTTACTTCTTCCATATCTTCATTTGATGCAGAACTTTCTAATTCTATTTCTAATTTTTGAACAAGATTTTCATATTTTGACAATTGCTTATTTAATTCAGTTATTTTATTTTCAAGTGTATTAAGTTTCTCAATACTCTCTGAATTATTTTCTAATGTGTTATTTTCTAGATCTGATATATTGTTTAGAGATTGTTCATAATCACTCTTAATTGTATCGAATGATTCATTTAAATTGCTTATTTCTTCACGTAAGTTTTTTATTTGATCATCTCTAAATTTTAATCGCTGATCTTTTTGGAATATCTCAAGTTTAAGTTCTTGTATTTCAGATCGTAAACTTGATTCATCAACGACACTACTAGGAATGATTTCAATAGGTGGCTCAGTTTGATCAGTTGAAAAATCTAAAGAAGGCAAATAGAAAAAAATACCAAAGATAGCTATAATTGAAATGACTAGTAAGATTCTGTTTCTTCTTCTTCTTCTTGCTTGTAAACCAACAAAACCTACCATACGAACTCTATAAAACGGTAAGTGTAAAAAATAAATATTTAATTATTAAATTGTGGGTCTAAAGAATATGTGGTTGACCTTAAGTACTGAGTAATTTTTTTGATATCTCCAATTTTTACAAGGTTTTCGTAAGGTATAAGTGAACCAAAGTACATATGGATATCATCACCTATCTTTCTTTTCAGTTCATACATACATAAAGAGTATCTAAATGTTTGTCCAATTTTGTTAGCAATGTGGTAAAGTTGACTATTTTGACCATCAAAAAAAATTGGTAACACAGGGCTTTTAGTTTTAAGAACTAGTTTCGATACCCATTGTTTCCACTCACCATCGTCAGCTTTTGTATTTTTTTTTAAGTTTTGTTTAGTTGCTATGGTTCCAGAAGGAAAAAGAACTAGAACACCTTCATTATGCAAAACTTTTTCAGCTTCTTTACGTGTATTAATGTTAGTTATTAGAGCTTCTCTATTTTCATTAAAATCAATTGGTAATATTTTGTCTTTTACTGCCTCTGCTTGCCTTAAGACTTTATGTGTAACCATTTTATAATCTTGTCTTACTTTTGAAATTGCTGAACATATGGATACGCCATCAGCAACTCCAAAAGCATGATTTGCTATAACAATTAATTTTCCTTTTTTTGGAATATAACTACCGTCCTGAAAATTAGTTATTAAAGTAAAATTTAATTTATCTACTGCATCATCCCAAAAAAGCTCAGGAGGTCTATTTTCAGATAAATATTCATCATATAATTTTTTTAATTTTAATTTTCCTGTTAAGGTACAACCCAATTTATGTTTTGTGATGGCTCTTTAATATCACATGTTTTACAATGAATACAGTTTTGTGCATTAATTACAAATTTAGGATTTTGAATATCTGTCTTATCAATCTCATATACGCCTGCAGGACAATATCTTTGAGATGGCTCATCATAAGCATTTAAAGTAAATTTTATTGGTAATTCCTTATCCTTTAATTGTAAATGCACTGGCTGATCAGCTTCATGGTTAGTTCCAGTCAAATAAACAGAACTGGTTTTATCAAAAGTAAATATTCCATCATATTTTGGATAATCTATTTTTTTTGAATCTTTTGCTAATTGTAAAGCTTCATGATCAGCATGTTTGTGTTTTAGTGTAAAAGGAAGCTTGCCTCTAAATATTATTTGATCAATTCCTGTAAATATTATTGCAGGTATTAGCCCCCAATTAAAACTAGGTTTTACATTCCTTGCAGCAAACAATTCTTTATAAAGCCATGAACGTTTAAATTTATCTTCATATGCTGCAAGAGGTACAGATTTACTTAAATAATCATTAATTGTTTCAGCAGCTATAATTCCACTTTTCATTGCAGTATGTGAACCTTTAATCTTTGGCATATTTAAGGTGCCTGCATCACATCCAACTAGTAATCCACCCGGCATATACATTTTAGGTAAACTTTGAATACCACCTTCAATAAGTGCCCTTGCTCCATACGCGATACGTTTTCCATTAGTTAGAATTTTCTTAATAGCTGGGTGGGTTTTAAATTTTTGAAATTCATCATAAGGTGATAAATAAGGATTTTTATAATCAAGACCGATTACGTATCCTAAAAATATTTGTTTATTTTCTGCATGATAACAAAAACTGCCACCATAAGTTGCATTATCTAATGGCCATCCAGCAGTATGCATGACAAGACCTTCTTCATGCTGACTTTCATCTACTTCCCAAATTTCTTTAAACCCAATTCCGTATTGTTGTGGTGACTTATCTTTCGATAAATTATATTTTTTAATTAATTCTTTACCTAAGTGACCTCTGCAACCTTCAGCAAATACTGTTACTTTAGCGTTAATATTAATACCTGGTTCAAAACTATCTTTTTTGTTACCGTCTTTATCAATACCCATAGCCT